>JAEHJW020002981.1_pt2 | contig 47943 bp, 63 predicted proteins | sample 9271431 | NCBI WGS metagenome assembly JAEHJW02
CCGGCACGGTCTCGGTCTCGGCCGGCACGGTCTCCGATGCGGTCTCGGTCCCGGTCGGCTCGGTCTCAGAGACCGGCGCGCGGTACGTCTCCGCAGTAGCGTCGGAGATCCTGATTTGCATAACCAGCGCGTGATACGTCCCGACAGTCTCCGCCGGGGCGAACAGTACGGCGCCCCCGTTACCGCCAATGCCCATACGGACATCACCAGCGATGCCGGCCAGCGCATCGGCGAGATAGGCCGGATTGAACCGCGCGCGCACCACGAAACCTGGTGTGCCGGCCGCAGGGATAACCTCGCGATACGTCTCCGCACCATCCCGGGTAGCGGTAACCGTGATCGTGTCCGGTCCGCACTGCAGGTCAACACCATCGCCGGCGCGCGCGAGACCGGCAGCCGCGCGGTTAACCGCAGCCTGCAGCCGCGCCGAATCCACCATGATCGTGTCGGTAACTTTGGCGCCGAAATCCGCGGTCAACCGCTCCACACGCGGGTACTGCCCTTCCAACGGCCGGAACGTAACCGAGTACCCGCCGACCGCAAAGCCGGCCGACTCATGACGCGTGTCGGCGAGATTCTCGGCCGCTATCTGCGGCTGGTGACAGAACACCACGTCGGCAGTCTTGGCCGCGATCTTGGCAACGTTCTTGACGATTACGCGCGGCGCCATAACCACGGTCAAGACGTCCGCTTCAGTCATGGCCGGCAACGTCTCACAGTGCAGCCTGTACCTGTCCGTAGCTGCCAGCGAACAACAGTCTCCGGCCAGAGTCATACGGACAGTCGTAAGCACCGGCAGTGTGTCATCCGTGCCGGCCGCGGAGAACACGCGCATAGCGGCGCCGGCCCATTCGGGACCATCGGCGAGACACACCACGGCCGGCATGTCTGGGAGTGCCGGATAATCGTCAATCGGCAGTGCGGGCAGTCCGCTAGTGATCCCCTGGCACGTCATGGTGAGACCGGTCTCGGTCTCTGCCAGAGTCACAGAGACCGGTGCGCGCTTAGTGCCCTTAGGCAACGCGCGGATAGCAGCGATCATGTCGGCGCCGGTAACCAGCATGGCGCCGCGGCTGGTGTCCGTACCCGCTACCGGCGAGACGTCCGCGCGGTAACACCAGTCGTAATCGAATGCTGCGAGGTTAAGCGTTCCGGTCTCGGTAACCTCGCAGCGGATACCGGCCAGAATCGGTACCGGTATGCGTCGTGGCAGTGCGTTCTTTGCCCATGCTGCAGCGTTGGCTAGCTCGGTCCGGTCAACAGTGATGGTGAGCATTGGATGGTGTCTCCGATCGACGTAACGGCCGGAACGTTATCCGGCCTACAAAGATCACGCTACCGACACCATCCGCAGCATGTCAACTTGGCACTACGCGCGAGACTCACCACCATCCGCAGCCAACGCCAACACAAGCACTCGCCAACACTCGCCAAACCTCACCACGATCGCCCTACACGCGCCGGCGACGCCAGGCGCAACCGCAGACATAGCCACACGCGCCAAACCTCGCCAACGTGTCGCCAGGGACTGTCTAGGGACTGTCCAACGCGCACCATCGGCGCCAAACACGCGCCAACGGGCCCACCAGCCGCAAACCTCGCCACGATCGGCCGGTCTCGGCCGCACCATCGGCCGGTCTCGGCAGTCCCTACCGGCAGTCCCTATCACCAGGAAACCCCCCAAAACGGGCATTCCTCTAGACCTATGTGCCCCTCGTAATTTTCTGAATTTCTGTGTCCCATCACCTTAAACGTTCCCTGCCTTACAGGGATAATGTTGTCTGTCTGGAAGGCGGCTGACCGTGGCTGACGTGCTGAGCGAGCGGGACATGGCCGAGTGGGAGGTCTCGTTTCCCGCTCTGCCCGGCACCGACCCGGTCGTGGTGCTGGCCGCATATCCGACGACAGACTCGAACCTGCCCGGCTGGAAGCTGCTGAAGGACTGGCGGCACAAGGTCGTGTACGGGGTTCACGACGACTTGAGGCCCGCGCTGAGGCGCGTGGCTTCGCAGAGTGTGCCGGGGTGACGCCGACGCGCCGCTGAGGGCGGGAGTTACTCGGTTTCACCGGCCCGGGTGCAGCGCAGGTCACCTGGGATGCCGGAAGCAGAGGGCGCGTGGACCGGCCCGCCGCTGATCCCCGGCACTTCGTTTCACATCACCATCCACCATCCACCAGTTACGCAAGGGGAGGGGTCGCTGTGGCGGCTCATGACATTGGCGCCCGGGTCAGGGAGTGGGCGCTCGACGAGGCTCAGAGGCAGTCGTTCACCGACGAGATCGGGGTGGCTGTGTCGATGCGGGTCCAGCCGGTGCCGGCGCCGGGCGGGCTGGTGCAGCAGGCCGAGTGGGTGGTGGTCGTGACGCTGCGTGCCCTGGTGGGGAAGCCTCCGCTGGTGGCGCCGGTGCGGATCGGTGCCGCGGAGCCGGGCGAGAAGGATGTCAGGATGGCGGTGGCTGCGGGGATCGAGCAGTTGCGGCAGGTGCGCACGTCGCTGCGGGCACCGTCGAACGGTCACGGTTCGCTGCCGGGCGGCCTGATCGCGGGGCGCGGCTAGTGGGCGCCCCGATCGCGCTGTGGATCGCGGAGCCGACCGGCCGGTGCAGGGTCACGCTCCGCCGGTACGAGCGGTCCCGGACCGGCACCACGAACGAGCACTGGCACGACGCGACCGTGGTGCTCTCCGACGACGAGCCATGCACGCCGCGCCGCGAGGACGGCACGCGACCGGCACGCCGCCGCAGCCTGCCGCGCGACGACCCCCGGTGGCCGCAGGCCTGCGACGGGTGCGGCGCACGGTTCGCCCCGGACGACGAGTGGCAGGTCAACGAACTCGACTGGTACGAAGGCACCGGCGGCCGGTGGTGCTGGGGCGTCGGGTGGTGGGATGTTCCCGCCGGCGCGATCTTCCGGTCGCCGTGGCGCGACCAGGACGGCCTGGAAGCGTGGATGGTCGCGCTCCCGAACGGCCGGACCTGGTGCACCCTCGAACGCGCCTCAGTCCCCGGCAGCCTCACCCTCGGCCCGCGCTGGCAGGTCACAGGCGAACCACCCGCCATCACGGTCCATCCGAGCATCAACGACCAGTCGCCTACCCGCCCGTGGCACGGCTGGATACGCGACGGGAAGCTGGTCGACGCATGACCGGGCAGCGGGTTTGTCAACTGACCACCACGCAACTCCACGATCTCGACCAGGCGTGCCGCCTGGCCTTCGCCGCGTTCGGCCACCCGCCGTACCTCGTCGGGACGGCCGGGTTCGGCGACGCCGGCGCCTACCGGGACGTCGACGTGCGGCTCATCCTCCCCGACGACGAGTTCGCCGCGGTGTGCCCGACCCGGGAACGGTGGGAACTGCTCAGCGTGTCGATCGGCGCCTACCTCGCGCAGCGGACCGGGCTGCCGGTCGACTTCCAGGTGCAGCAGATGACCGCGGCGAACCGGCTGCACGACAAGCCGCGGAACCCGCTCGGAATGCGACGGGTCTTCGCCGGCGGCGGCGACGCGACACCGTGGAACGGGAGCGACCGTGACTGACTACCGGGAACACGGCACCACCGGCCTGTCCCGCGACCTCGCCGCGCTGTACGCCGACGACGACCCGCCGCCGGTCAACCAGGCCGCGGTCGAGCATCAGGCCCGCCACGCCCGGCTCGTCGCCCTGCACGGCAAGCCTGAACGGTTCGACACGACTGCCGCGCTCGCCCTCGCCGGCCTGGAAGGCAGGTACCGCGTCGACGACGTGGTTGCGTTCCTCCACCGCGACGCCGCGTCGGCGGCCGCGTTCGACGCCTCGGACCGGGAGCACAACGGCAACGTGCCGCTGGCGCACGTCCGGCACGACGGCCGGATACTCGCCCTCACGCTGCTCGCCGGCTGCGGGCCGCTGCCGGAACCCGCCGACGCCGAGACGCCTAGCCCGGTCGTACTGCGGCAGGAGTGGACACCCGAAGACGTCGAGCGGTTCTGTAACGCCTGGACCCTGCTGCACGCGCCGCGACCGTCCCGGCGACTACTGCCCGGACTGCGGCTACCGGGTCGACGCGCCCGGCCACGCCGTCAGCCATACAAACCTGGATGCAGCCTGACAAGACGCTCCCACTCCTGCGGGTGGTGCTCGCGGATATGGGTCAGCATCGGCTCGGGGTCGCCGCGGTAGACGCTCGGCGCGCTCCCCGGCCGCGTCCAGAAGCCGGACACGATCACAGCCGCGCAGTGCGGGCACCTGTTCTCGTCCCACGCCTCGGACAGCGGCACCCGCACCCATGCCGCCCCCTGACCTGGCGCCTCGACGGGCATGTCGGGCTGCACGCGGTCGCGTCGCGCCCACGCCTCGTCGAGCATGCGGTGCAGGAACTCCGGCATCAGGCGCCCGGCGTTCGCCGGGTCATAGATGTCCACGCCGACACGGTAACCGGTGAGAAGGTGACGGCGCGGTGGCTGATCCCGTCATCGACGCGCCACCCGACAAAGTCGCCCAACTAGCTGCCCTACGGCAGCGGGCCCGCGAACTCGCCGAAGCCGAACGGCTCCTGACCGCCCCCAAATGGGACACCCCCGGCGTCCTCGCCACCGCAGTCGAGCCATCAACCGTGCAAACCCCCGCGTTGGACATCGTCGACGACGCGCTCGTATGGGCCTACACCACCCCCGGTGCCCGGCTCCTGATCTCCATGCCGCCACAGGAAGGCAAGCCGCTTATAGTCTCCACTATGATTCTCATGGGAGACGGAAGCAGGAAGCCCCTCGCCGACGTGCGGAGGGGCGACTATGTCATCAGCCACAGCGGGCGCCCGTGCCGCGTAACGGCGGTTCACGAGCAGGGCAAGCTGCCCATCGTCAAGATCACGACTCACGCGGGCCGCGTGATTCGGGCTGCGACGGACCACCCATTCCTGACCGCAGGCGGCTGGGTCAATGCGGGAGACCTCACCCCCGGCGATGCGCTCGCCGTGGTTCACGCGCCAGCGACGACGGCCACCGCCGCGCTGCCCGCAGAGGCCGCGCGGCTGCTCGGCTACTTCGTCGGCGACGGAAACACCACGGCGAGCGCCGCGAACCTCAACGCCGCGATCACCTGCGTTGACGGCCGCGAGTACGCCGACATCCTTCACTGCGCCGGGGCACTCGGGTTCACCACCACCCTGCGCCCGAAGCGCGTACTGATGGGGGGTGGTGTCCGCCAATGGCTTCGGCAGCATGGTCTCGCGGGCTGCACGTCGTGGACCAAGCGCGTGCCGCCGGAAATCTTCAGGCAGCCGCCGGAGATCATCGCGGAGTTCATCGGCGCCTACTTCGCCTGTGACGGCACCGTCTCGCGGCGCGGGGGCGCGCGACCCGACTGCCGCCTGGAGTTCAACTCAGTCAGCCGCGATCTGCTATCCGACATTCAGCACTTGCTTCTCCGGCTCAGCATCACCGCGACACTGCGCCCCAAGCACACGACCGTCAGCGGGAAGCCTTACACGTCCTGGCGGCTTCTGATAAGGCGCCAGGACGACGCCGCAAGGTTCCGTGACCTCGTTCCGTTCATTCACTCCAAGGCGGAAACTCTCGCAGCATGGCCGTTGCGGCGCACCGAGTTTGACGGGCCGTACTTCTCGGACATGGTCACGGCCGTTGAGACGGACGAGGCGGCCGAGTGCCGGTGCCTGACCGTCCAGGGCGACCACACATTTACAGCCTGGGACGTTGTCGTTCACAACAGCCAGCGGGCAACCAAGACCGGGACACTGTGGGCGCTCACCCGCGACCCCGAGCGGCGCATCGGCGTCGCGTCCTACGCACAATCCCTCGCCGAGTCGTTCGGCCGCGAGATCCGTAACTGGATCACCACGTTCGACGGCACCGAAGGCACCCTCGACCTCGGGCTGCGGATCGCACCCGACTACGGGTCCGCGCGCAGGTGGCAGCTAGACGGCCACCGCGGCGGCGTGATCTGCGTCGGCATCGGGTCCGGTCTCACAGGGCGCCCGCTAGACGCGCTAGTCATCGACGACCCTTTCGCCGACAAAGAGCAGGCCGACTCGGCGTACTACCGGGACCGCGTGTGGGAGTGGTATCAGAGCGTCGGCGCGCCGCGGCTCGCACCCGGTGCGCCCGTCATCGTGATCCTCACCAGGTGGCATGAAGACGACATCGCCGGCCGGCTGATCGCCGCTGAGGACGGTGACCGGTGGCGCGTCATCAACATCCCGGCGCTCGCCGACCACGACCCGGCGCGAGGCGAAACCGACCCGCTCGGCCGGATGCCCGGCGAATGGCTCGAATCGGCGCGCGGGCGCAGCGACGAGGAATGGGAGCAGATCCGCATCCAGTCCGGGTCGCGGGTGTTCGCCGCGCTGTACCAGGGACGCCCGTCACCGGACCAGGGCAACGTGTGGCTGCGGCACTGGTGGCGCCGCTACGAGACGCCGCTGTGGTCCCAAGACCCGGCACGGCCGGGCGCGTACCGGGTGAACGACGCCGACGAGGTTCTCATGTCGTGGGACATGGCGTTCGCCGACACCAAAGGCAGCGACTTCGTGGTCGGCCAGGTGTGGGCGCGGAGGGGCGCCGACGTGTTCCTGCTCGACCAGGTCCGTAAACGACTGTCGTTTACAGACACGGTGACGGCGTTCCGGGCGATGGTCGCCCGCTGGCCGCAGGCGGCGCGGAAGCTCGTCGAGAACAAGGCCAACGGGCCCGCAGTGATCTCCACGCTCAAGAGCAAGATCCCCGGCATCGTCGCGGTCACCCCGGTCGAGTCGAAGTACGCGCGGGCCACCGCGGTCGCCCCGTTCATCGAGGCCGGCAACGCGTTCATCCCCGCCGGGGAGATCGCCCTGTTCGACGTCGCCGAGTTCATCGACGAGACCGCGTCGTTCCCGAACCACGCCCACGACGACCAGGTGGACGCCACATCGCAGGCGCTCCGCGAAATGCTGCTCGACGGCAGCGGCGCGATGGCGTGGATCGCGTACGCGCGGCGCCGCGCCGAGGCCGCGGCCCGCGCGCCCGCTGCAGCCACGCAAGACGAGACACCGGAAACACCCGACGCACCGGCCACGCCGCCCCTGACACCGCTGGCCGGCATGGCCGCGGCACTCCTGGCACCCGGCGTGACACCCGGCACCGACCCGGGCATATGGCACGTCCGGTCCTCGGACGGCACCCGCACCTACACCGTCACCCCCGAAGGGTGCGACTGCAACGCAGGCGAGCACGGCAAGCCGTGCAGGCACCGTCGCGCCGCTGCCGCTGCCGACCCGGTGACGGCCCGCAAGCTCGCCCGCGACGAGGCGTACCGCGCCAGAACGCTCGCCATCAGCCAGACAGGGAGGGGTGTCCGCGTATGAGCGTCCGGTCCCGTCTGGCCGCGCGGCTCGCTGACGTCGCCGGATTCATCGACCGGCAGGCCGAGGTCACCCTCGGGACACCGGCCCCGGAGCCGGCGGTGAAGGCGACCGCTGACCCGGCGCCCGCGGACATGGCGCTCGCCGGCGAAGTCGTATCGCAGATGGGGATGCAGTACCCGTTCGCGCCCGGTGAGCCGCTGCCGCCGTACTACGGGTACGGGCGGACGCCGCGCGCATTCGACTTCCAGACCGGGTACAACATCGCGACCCGGCCGCGTACCCATGAGCGTGTCTCGTTCGACACGCTCCGCGGCCTCATCGACGCGTACGACGTCGCGCAGATCGCGATCTGGCACCGGATCGACTCGGTGCGGTCCCTGGACTGGAAACTCGTCCCGGCAGACGGCTTCACCGGTGACCCGACCAGCGCGATCCAGACCGGTCTCGCGGCGCTCGACAAGCCGGACCGTGTGACGAGCTTCGAGACGTGGCTCGGCAAGTGGCTGTTCGACGTGCTCGCGTTCGACGCCGGCGCGCTGTACCGGATGCGGAACCGCGGCGGAGGGGTCATCGGCCTGTCCGTCGTCGACGGCACCACGATCGCGCCGCTGCTCGACTACTGGGGCAACCCGCCGCAGCCGCCGGCTGAGGCGTACGTGCAGTACGTCAACGGGGTTCCCTGGAACTGGCTGACCCGGAACGACCTGATTTACGAGCCGTACCGGCCGTCGTCCCGGTCGGTGTACGGCCGGGCGCCGCTCGAGGCGATCCTGCTCAACGCCAACACCGACGTCCGGTTCCAGTTGTATTTCCTGCAGCGGTTCACCGAGGGCAACGTGCCCGAGGCGTTCGCCAGCGCACCCGAAACCTGGTCCGCGGACCAGATCGAGCAGTGGCAGACCTACTGGGATTCGATGCTGTACGGCGAGCAGGGCGCCAAGCATCAGATCAAGTGGATGCCCGGCGGGTCGACGATCGCGTGGAGCAACGAAAAGGACTTCACCGACAAGTTTTCCCTATTTCTCATGCGGAAGACGTGCGCCGCCTACCACGTCGTGCCGTCCGACCTCGGGTTCACCGAGGACGTGAACAGGTCGTCGGGCGAGTCGCAGGCCGACGTGCAGCACCGGGTCGGTGACCTGCCGCTGATCCGGTACGTGCAGCGGATTCTGACCGGGTTCCTCCGTGAAGACCTCGGGCTGCCGCTCCGGTTCGCGTTCGACATCGGCGAGGAACAGGACGACCGGCTGCAGCAGGCGCAGGCCGACCAGATTTACATCGACGAGGCCGTGGTGTCGGCGTCGGAGATCCGGCAGATGCGGTTCGGTCTGCCCGAGGCTGGTGGCCGCCCGGTGCCGCGGTTCATCAACTCGTCCCGGTCGGGTCCGGTGCCGCTGGATGCGCTGTATGCGCTGGCGGGGCAGATCGACCCGCTCACTGCGGCTCCCGCGCCCGGCGTGCCGTTGCCGCAGACCGCGTTCACCGGTGTTCCGGGGATCGTGCCGAACCCGCCGCTCGAGGCGGCTCCGCTTGCTGAAGACGAGTTCGGGCCCGCTGCGCTGCCGCCGTCACCGCCGCCGCAGCCCGCGCCGGCTGGTGCCGCGCCGGTGGGGAAGGAAGCGACCGCCGGGGTGACGTCCGCGACCGGGATCACCGGCTACGACGGTCCCGGGCGGCGTGAGGACGAAGACGACGACGAGACGCAGACGCCGGGTGCCCGGGAGCAGCAGGTTGAGAAGGCCCGCACCGAGCAGGCAGCGTTCCGCCGGTACGTGCGTGCCCGCAAGCGCACCGGGATGTGGCGCGACTTCGAGTTCGCTCACACGGCGCCGCTGGCCGCGCACCGGCTGAACGACTCCGGGCGCCTCGCCGTGCGGAAGGCTGCCGGGGAGATCGGCGTCGCCGGGCTCGCGGTCCGCGCGGCCGACACCGGCCGCGTCCTCATGATCCAGCGGGCCAACGACCCCGACGATCCGGCCGGCGGGTCGTGGGAGTTCCCCGGCGGGCACGTCGAGGACGGCGAGGGGCCGCTCGACGCCGCGTGGCGTGAGTGGGGTGAGGAATCGGGCCGGATACCGCCGCCTGGGACGCTCACCGGCACATGGGACGCGTCCAACGGCATCTACCGCGGGTTCGTGTGGACCGTCGAATCGGAATCGTCCGTCCCGGTCCGGTCGGGCACGCTGGTCGCCAACCCGGACGACCCGGACGGCGACCAGGTGGAAGCGATCGCATGGTGGGAGCCGGGGCAGCTTCCCGGTAATCCGGCGGTCCGCGCCGAGCTTGCCGCTGACCTGCCGCTGGTCCTCGCCGCGCTCGACCCGGGCGACCCGGGTGACACCCCCGGTGACGACGACGTCGCCAAGGCGGTGAGCGGTGACCCAAAAGCCCGACGCTGGGCCGGGTGGGATCTCGACCTTGACACCGTCGCCTACTGGCATCCCCGGCTCACAGCGGCGATAGCCGCCGTCCTCCACAAGCGGGTGCTCGACGAGATGGCGTCGGCGTACCTCACGCAGCAGCCGCAGGCCGGTGACGGGCAGCAAGGGAAACGGCAGCGGAACCAGGCCGCAGCCGCGTGGCTGTGGCTGTGGCTCGGCGCGGAAGGCATCACCCTCGACCCGGCGGATGTCGCTGCCGGGATCGTCGCGGACGGGATGCTGATCGGTGCCACGTCAGCGGTCGCCTACCTCGCCGGCCGGCGCACCGCAGACACCGCCGGATGGAAGCCCGGCGACACTGCGACCGCTGCCACAGTCACCGCGGCGCTTGTGCCCGGAGCCGGGGACGCCGCGGCCGGGCACGCTGTGACCGCGGCCGGGCAGATCGCGCAGTCGTATGTGTCGGCACTCGGCCGGACCCTGGTGGACGGCGCAGACGCCGCTATGACCGTGACCGCGCTGTCCGCCGCGCTCGCCGCGGTCGTACGGGACGCCGGGCACGCCCGGCTGCTCACGCAGGACCAGTTGACACGGGCGATCGGCCACGGGTCGATCGGCCACGGTCAGGCTGCGGGTGCCGTGATGGGCCGCTGGGTGACCGAGGACGACGCGAAGGTGTGCGATATCTGTCTCGGCAACGCCGCAGCCGGGCTGGTGCCGCTCGGCGAGCCGTACCCGTCCGGCGACATTGTCGCCCCGGCGCATCCGTTCGGCCGCTGCGCGGTCGTCCCCGAACCGACCCCATGAGAGGCGGGAGCAGGCATGTGTGTTTCGTGTGGCTGCGGCGTGCCGGACACTGACCACGGCGACCCGGCGAACATCACCGCCGGCGACGTGGCTGCGGCTGGTGCCGCGGCGGGGATCAGCCCGCAGCAGGCCGGTGCGAATATCGCGGTCGCGTTGCTGTCTGGGCAGATCACGGACGGCACCGGCAGCGTCGAACTCGACGTGGTGAAAGGTGTCCCCGGCGCCGAGCAGCGGTATGTGCTCGGCATCGCCTACCAGGCGGGCCCGGACCCGCGGATCGCGAAAGGCATGGACGGCGCCCGGGACTATTTCACGCCCGCTGAACTGGAGAAAGCGGCGTGGGAGTTCCTGCGGAACGGCCCGAGGGTCGGGATGTTCCATGTCGACGGGACGGACGAGGACGGCGGCCAGGCGACCGTGGTGGAGTCCTACGTGTATCGCGGCCCCGACTGGGATCTGGGTGGTGGGACCGTAGTCAAGAGCGGCGACTGGCTCGTCGGCGCGATCCTGAACGAGCGCGCGTGGGAACTCCAGAAGTCCGGCAAGCTAACAGGGTGGTCGCCGCAGGGTGTTGCTACGCGTCGACGCGTCGCCTTGAAGGACTCGTGAGGTAAGCAGCCGCCGCGATTAGAACTGCGGGGTCGTCTCGCGCGTAGCCGATCATGAGGTTGCAGCGCGAGCACAGAAGTCCCCGGACGCACTCGCCGCAGGATCGCTTGCGTGCCGGACAGCACGCGTGGTCGTGATCAACGAAGAGCCGACTCGCGCCGGGCGGCTTCTCGCCGCAGATCGCGCAGACATTCCCTTGGCCCCCAGCGATCGCGTCGTACTGGTCAGGCGTCAGTTTGTAGAGCCGGTAGGTCTTGTAATGCGTCTCGCACCATCCGAGGCCAGCGTGGGGTTCCGCGCACCCTTCGACGGAGCACCCGTCGCGGGCACTCTTCAGCGGGACGTCAAGCCGCACATCGCCCCACTTATCCTCCCGGCGTGAATGCCCAACGCATAGGCCGCGGGCCGCACGGGGGCGGTCGCATCCGTCGACGATGCACGCTCCCCTCCGAGTCACGCGTGCGCCGATTGGAACAGTCGGCTGCACGTCCCCTGTGATGCGCCAGCGCCGGTAATGGGCATCGCACCATCCGTGCGAGTAGTGGGGGCGCACGCATCCGGTGACGGAACATTCTCCCCGCGTGCGCGTGCGCCTCCGGACTGGCGCTTCCGGCCGCACGTCGCCGGTCTTCGCACGCCGCTGATAGTGGGGGTTGCAGAGGCCACGGGCGTAAGGCGCGCTGCCGCAGGAGGGGACTGAGCACGTACTATCGGCCATGTCGGCTCCAACCAGTCGGCCGCGCCCCCGGACGACTAGCCCTCGTCGCGGGGGTATTTCAGTCCAATCCTATCGGGCGTTCGCGCCGGTCACTGCGGGTCTCCGTCCTTGTCGCGCTGCTCGTAGGTGATGCCGGGGACGCCGAGCGGCACGCCGTTCCGTGAGCACGCGCCGACCAGGGTGCCGTCGTGCTCGTCGAGCCGGTTGCACCCCTCGACGCAGTGCGGCCGGTCCGGCTGCGCGGCGGTGATGTCGAAGGGGCACTGGACGCCATCAAAACCGTCCGTGTGCGTCCACCCGGTCGGTGTTGCCTTCGGCGGCGTGGCCGGCACGATCGACTTCCCGCAGTTACGGCACAGGACCGGCACGAGCAGGACACCGTCCCGGCGGCAGCCGAGGCCCGGCACATGGTCGCCGGGCCGGTTGCATTCACGGAAGCACCCCGCATAACGCGGGAACGCGACCGTCCCTTCGGCCGGTTTCAGGCAGGTCGCGTGCGGGCCTTTGATGACGCAGCCCGGCTGGCAGTCGTGCTCGAAGAACGGATGGTCGCGGGCATCCTGCCAGCCCTCAAAGTAGGAAATGTCCAGCGCGGACGCCCCGTCGTACAGCGCGCCGTCCGCGTTGAGGGTGTCAGCCACCGCACCGGCGCTTGTCTCGCAAACCACATGCGGGCCGACGACCGTGCAGCCGTGGAAACACGAAGCCACGGCGGCGGGCGCTCCCGGCTCTCCCGGGTCCGCGGGGTCCGGCAGCAGTCCGCGTGCGGCCCGGTACTCATTCGGCGCCACAACGCCCGCCAGGCCGACCGTCGACCGGACCGCGTTGGCCGCCAGTTCCCTCAGCCTGCCGCGCCACGACACCCGGCCTGACACCGGCGTCGACTCGCCCGCGCCGGCCGCGTCCATCTCAGCCAGCCACCGGCGCACGTCCCCGACCGTCAGCCCCGCCTTCACGGCGGTCTTCACCTGCCTGCTCGTCGTCATGCCGCCAACCGTAACCGCCGGGCAACCTTGCCCGCTTCCCGACAACCCCGCCAGCGCCCGGAGGTAACCGTGACCACGCTGCCCGAACCCGACGACGAGTTCACCGAGCTAACCGACGCCCACTTCGACCGCGTCGACCTCGTCCGGTCCGCCGCGAACGGCACCCGGTTCCTCATCACCAAGAGCGCCAGCAGCGCACTGCTCGACCCCGCCACAGTGCGGAACCTGATCACCAAATCGGAGCCGGACACCGGCCCAAGCCAGGAGGGGATGGTCACCGTGTCGGGAACCCCGGCCGCGATCGCCGCCATGATCCACGAGGCCGCACAGGACGCCGTCACCAAGGCGACTCTCACCGGCAAGAAGGAAGACGACCTGCCGGACAGCGACTTCGCCTACATCGAGCCCGGCGGCCACAAGGACGACACCGGCCGCACCGTGCCGCGGTCGCTGCGTCACTTCCCGATCGAGGACGCCGCGCACGTCCGCAACGCGCTCGCCCGCGCCAGCCAGTCGCCGTTCGGTGAGAAGGCGATGCCGAAGATCAAGGCCGCGGCCAAGAAGTTCGGCATCGACGTGGCGAAGGCCGACGACGACGACGACACCCTGAACGCCGAAGGGCCCGACAGTCTCGACGCGTCCGGCCCGGTCCTGACGATGCCGGACGACGACACCGCGCCCGGCGACCCGGACGACCCGGGCAGCCCGGCGTGGGAGTCCATCGACTCGGCGACCGCGGAGCGGTGGCTCGGCATCATCGCGCGGACCCGCATCGCCGTCGAGACCCTGTCCGACCGTGAGCACATCGAGGCGGTGACCGGCGGCGACCCCGACGACGAGGACAACTCCCTCGACCTGCAGGACGTGTGCTCGGCGCTGGACTTCGCCATCAGCGTGCTCGCCCCCTACGCGGTGTCGGAGCAGAGCGAGGCCGACAAGGACGCCGCCGGGATGGTCGCCAAGGCGATGCCCGGCATCGAGCAGGCGCCCCTCACGCGCCTCGAGTACCTCGCCGCGGTGGTGAAGGCCGGCCGGGTTCTGTCCTCGCGGAACGAGGCCGAGATCCGCAGCGCCGCCGCGAGCCTGCAGACGGTGCTCGCCTCCCTGCCGTCCGCCCCGACCGTGGGCGACGACGTCACCGAGGAACAGGAGGGATCGGCCGTGACGACCGACCACGCCACACCCAAGCCGGTCAGGAAGGCCGACGACTCCAAGAGCGACAGCAGCGACGGGGGCGACGGCGACGGCACGAAGACCGCCATGCAGGCGGTGTTCGACCAGGACGGCAAGCTCGTCGGGATCTGTGACCCGGGCCAGATCGTCCCGGTCACCGGCACCGACAGCGCCCCCGACCCGGCGCCGGCGCCGGATGCGTCTGCCGCCGCAGCCGACGCGCAGGCGGACGGCGACGCCGACCTCAACCCGCAGCCGCCGGCGGACGCCGGAACCCCGGCTGATGACACGGCCGGCGTCACCAAGACCGCCAGCCCCGACGACGAGACCATCACCATGACGCGGGGGGTTCTCAAGAGCCTCGTCCGCGACGCGGTCACAGCAGCACTGGAATCCGCACCCCCGGCCGAGTCCGACGAGGTCGCCAAGAGCGACGCGGACGCGGCGGACCTCGCGGATCAGGTCCGGGTGCTGAAGGAACGCGTCGCGGCGCTGGAAGCGGAGCCCGCCGCACCCAAGGTGTTCACCCACGGCCAGGTGCCGCCCGCGGACCAGCTTCGCGGTCAGGACCGGCCGTCCGGCTCCGGGCCACGCATCGACGTGGCTAAGGCGCGGGAGAGGAAGGCCGCTTTCAACAGCGCCCGGGACGCCACCGAGCAGGACCAGATCGCCAAGGGAATGCTCGGCGACGCGATCACCCTGCTCGACCAGATCCACGGGCGCAAGTAGGCGCCTTCACCCGCTCCGTCCCCAGCAACCTTCCAGGCCGTCCGGCCAGACCGGGCGCCCTTTCGCATGCCCAGGAGGCAAACAGTGTCTGCTCCCGCAGCCATGATGACCGAGGAAACTCTCGCGCAGATCGCGAAGGCCCAGTCCAGCGGCATCCTCGAGTCGACCGGCATCTACTCCTACGACCTGTCCGAACTGGTCTCCCTCATCCCGGTCGTCACGCCGTGGCGTGACATCGTGCCGCGGACCACCAGCCCGGACGGCAACCCGTTCGCGGTGTGGCGTGCCCTGATGGACGCCAACTCGGCGCAGCCGGACCCGAGCATGGGCTTCGACTACGCCGCCAACGAGGTCGTGTTCGATGAGCAGGACTTCCAGGCCCGGTACGTGCCGACCGGGTACGCCGGGCTCGTCACCCAGGACGCGTTCGATCTGGCGAAGGGCTACGGCGACCCGTACGCGATCGCCACGTTCCAGACGCTGAACCAGGTGCTGATCGGCGACGACCGCAAGCAGATGGGCGCGCAGTCGTTCGCGCTCGCCGCGTGCTCGGCGCCGACGCTGACCCAGTCGGCGTCCGGCGGTTCGATCGGCGCTGTGGCCGTCCATGTGGGCGTCGCCGCCCGCACCGGCAGCGGCTACTACTACGGGTCGGGGAACAGCCAGGGCGCCGCGGGCAGCACCACGTTCGCGTCCGGGTCGGCGAACTCCGTGACCGCGACCGTCCCGGCCGTCCGGGGAGCCATGTGCTACGACTGGTTCTACAGCGCGGACGGCACCACCTGGTACTACTACACGACCACCACGGTCAACACGGTCGTCATTACCAAGACGATCACCTCGAACCAGGCGCTGCCGAACCTGCCGGACCTGGCGACCGGCTGGAAGGGGACCGCCAACTCGGTGCCGACGTTCCTGTCCACCGGCGACAACGGGTCGGCGAACGCCAACGACTACGACGGGTTCGTCGCGTCCCTGACCGGCGACTACAACGGGTCGGGTCGCTGGGTGCAGCCCGGCACCGGCACCGCCAACCCGGCGGTGTGGACCTCCCTCGACGGTGCCGCGCTGACCCTGTCGGGCGGCAGCGTCGCCGAGATCGAGGAGTACATTTTCCTGGCCCTGTGGAACCAGGTGAAGTGCTCCCCGACCGCGCTGATGATGAACGCGGCGACCGCGCAGTCGATCGCGAACCTGATCCTGGCGCAGCCCTCCGCGGTGACCTACCTGCAGACCGACGAGGCCGGCAGGGTGAACACCACGGGCGGCGGCCGGGTCGGTCAGCTTGTGAACGCCCCCGCCGGCGGCGTCACCGTGCCGATCGAGGTCCACGTCTCCCTGCCGCCGGGCACGATCATCGCCCGGACCGACCGGGTGCCGTTCCCGCAGGCCGGCATGACCAGCGTGATCGAGCAGCGGTGCCTGCGCGACACCGCCCAGTTCGACTACGGCATCAGCCGGGTCGCGAACACCGCTGGGGGCGGCCCGCGCAAGGAGTTCGAAATCCGCTCGGTGTCCGCGTTTATCAACCGGGCCCCCGTCGCGATGGCGCTCCTGCAAAACGTGGCGTAGCGCCACGCCGTGTCCGGGCCGCGCAGCCCCGTGCCGCTGCGCGGCCCGGACGCACCCCTGACCCTTTCCCCCTTCTGGCTGATCCCCTCATCCTGCGTGCCCTGAAAGGACCGTGCCGTGATCCTGTACTCGCTTAATGACGCCACTGCGGTCGACCACCCGCAGCACGGCCGCTTCGCCGCCGGCCCGGACGGCGCGTTCGATCTGCCCGAGGAAGTCGCGGAGGAACTCCACCGCATCCACGACCGCGGCCGGAAGCTGTGGGAGACCACCCTGGAACGGGCCACGCGGCTCGCCCGGGAGGAAGCCGAGCGGCGCCAGGACCCGGCCGCTCAGCTTTCGGTCCTCGAGCGGCTCGAGGAAGCCCTGCGGGGTGTCACCGCCGCGCAGCCGAAGCGCCGCACGCGGAAGGCGAAGGCCGACGCCGCGGAGGCACCCGACGCCGGCGACGAGGCACCCGAGGACGACGACGCTGAGGACAGCGCCGGCGACGAGGACGCCGAGTAGCCGATGCCCGGAGGCTCCCCGTACGTCACGGCGGCCACGCTGCTGTCCCGGCCTGCCGGGATCTCGTGGCTGAACGTGCCGACGCTGACCGCTGACACTGCGGCGCAGACCGCTCAGATCGAGCAGGAATGCTGGGCTGCGACGTCGGCGGTGGACCGGTATGTGCTGCACCCGCTGCGCGCCTCGGTGCTCACCGAGAGCGGCAGCGGGCCCGGGCTGCCGCGTGTCCAGGTGGACCGGCGGACGGGGCGCCTGACGCTGGTTACCCGGTCGTGGCCGGTGGTTGCGGTGAACGCCGTCCAGTACGCGGTCGCGCCGCCGTACGGCTCGTATCCGCAGGACTGGCAGGCACTGCCGTCCGGGTCGTGGAGCATCCGCAACCAGGTTCTGGCGTCGGCTGCCGGGATACTGGCGACCGGGCCGTCCGGCGGGAACGTGATCGACGTCGCCCCCGGCTACGTGGACTGGTCGTATGGGCGCGGCGGCTACGACGTGCTCGTCTCCTACACCGCCGGCTGGCCGCACGCCGGTATCGCCGCGGACTCGGCTGCGGGCGCGCAGACCCTGACGGTCGATGACGTGACCGCGTGGGCCGGCTCGCCCGGCTACGTGTACGACGGGGCGTCGAGCGAGCAGGTCGAGGTAACCGCGGTCGCTGCCGCTTCGCCGGTCACGCTGCCCGGGTCCGGTGGCACCGTGCAGGCGGGCCCCGGGACGGTCACCTTGTCGGCGCCGCTCACCTACGCCCACTCGGCGGGGGTGGTGGTGTCCGCGCTGCCACCGGACGTGATCCGGGCGACCGCGCTGCAGGCCGCGGCGCAGGCGCTGCAGGTGCTCGAGGGGATCGCCGTGCAGTCGATGTCCGGGCGTGCCCCGGGCGCGACCGGGCTGCTCGCCACCGAGGTTGAGCTGATCCTCGACGCGTACCGGAGGGTGGCGTGACCGTGTTCCGTGCGGCGCTGGTCACCGTCACGGTCGCGGTGGCAGGCATGGCGGCCGGGGGTTTCCTGTTCCTGGCGTTCCTGTATCTGGTCGACCAGAAGTAGGGCGGTGACTGATGGCCCGCGGACGCCCGTCGCCGGGCCGGGCACCTTCAGGTGCGGACACGGTCCTGAAGCTGCAGAACCGGCTGATCACGATCATGCGGGGCACCGAGACCGACGCGTACGGCGACGAGACTGATGTGGGGATCGTTCACCGGCAGCATGTCCCGGCTGCGCTTGCCGAGAAGTCGAGCCAGACCAGCGACCCTGCGGCGCCGGTGCGGCGCACGGTGCGGATGTGGGAGTGCATCCTGCCGGCGTGGTGTGACGTGACCACGGACGACACGCTGATGGATGAGACGACCGGGTTCTATTTCATGGTCGAGTCGATCGAGCAGCAGCCGGGGCCGGGCTACTATCCGGCGCCGCTGATCCTGACACTGCGGATGCGGTCCGGGGTTTCGGTCAACAGCGACGCCTAGTAGTGGACGTCGGCGGCACCGGACGCTTCTTCGCGGGCGATGCGACGCCGGGCACGCCACCTGCGGAGCGTGAGCCACGCCCGGACGCGGACACGCCACGGCGCCGGGACCAGGCCGATGTCCCACGGCTGAACGTCGTAAAGCCTGCATATCTCCGCGGCCAGCGGATCAAGCGGCTTCCGGCCCCGGCGCGGGTTCAGGACGAACCCGTAAGGATCCGCCGCTGCCGAGCCATACACACGCCAGCCGACAGGCTCGCGTCGGCGCCGGGACTCGCGCCACGTATCAAGCCGCTCAGGCAGCCACATCCTCATGCGCCGAACCCTACCGACGACCCCCGATGGAGGGAGCGCCCGTGGCCCGCGTCAAGATCGCCGAAGGGTGGGAAGCCGACGTCGACGGTGCTGTCGCCAACCTGTTCGAGTCCAGGCTCGGCCCCGACATCAGCGACGACGCACGCCGCTACTGCCCCGTCGACACCGGCGCCCTCAAGGCCAGCATCGAATACCACCTGGAAGGCCGCAGCCTCATCGTGTCCGCCACCGGCGGCGGCGAGAACAGCGGAGGCGACCTCTACGTCACCCGGCGCCCCGGCCGGCTCAGCGACGCCGCAGCCCGCCTCGTCCACCCCAACCCGGGACGCAACCGCGGGTCGCTCACCACCCGCCGCGTCCACGAAATCCGGCACCCGGCCGGCGGCGGCGAGGCGTACGCCCTCTACGTCGAGATGGGCCACCGCGTCTACCACCCGTCGACGCACACGTCCGGGCCCGACATGGTGCCCCCGCGGCCTTTCCTGCGGCCCGCGCTTTATACCGTCCGGCACGGCTAGGAGGCCGCATGGGCAGCCCGCTCGCGCCGGTCCCGACCGATGAGCTAGTCGCGGTCGCCTGGATCGGTTCCATCCCCGGCATCAGCCCGCAGATGGTCGCCACCCAGCTACCCGAGGACGCCAACGCGGACGGCACCCCGGCCGACTGGGTCGCCGCGCGCCGCGGGTTCATCACCGTCACCGTGGTCGGTGGCAGTCCCGAGCCGATCCTGCCGATCAGCAAACCGGTGCTGCAGGTCGACTGCTGGGCGGTCATCCCCGGGTCGAACAAGCCGCCGTGGGGTGTCGCGAACCGGCTCGCCGAGGCGATCAAGCACGCCACCTGGGACCGGGTCACCGCGTCGCGCCGGCTGGCGATCACGGTGAAAGACGTCCAGTACCCGCCTGCCGTCGTCCTCGCCGCACGGCTCGCTACCCAGCCGCGGCGCATGTGGAGCGACGAAGGCGACTACGCCCGCTACCAGTGCGACCTGGCGCTGGACTGGATCATCCCCGGCTACACGATCGCGTAGCCACCCGTCCCGCCGTAACCGCAGAAGGAGCAGCCGCATGGCACTGGTCAAGATCAAGCTGACGTACCGCGACGAGCCGTTCACCGTCGACGAGTCCGAACTGCCCGGCCTGCGGTCGCAGGGACTGATCGCGAAGGGCGCCAAGCCCGTCCCCGTCAAGCCGGTGGCCGCCGAGCCGAAGGAACCGGACTCCGGTTCGGGTTCGGACCCGGACGCGGCACCGGGCGCCTAGACCATCCCGCACCGCAGCTACTAGCCAAGGAGACAGTCCATGAGCCTGCTCGCGCTCACCCCGATCGACCTCAAGCCCGGGGGTGCCACCCCGACCGACCTGAACGCGGCGCTGACCGCGTCGCCGCTCGGCTCCAACACCGGGGTCACCTTCCCGAACAGCGGCCGGGAGATCGTCGTCGTCCAGACGAACGCCACCGGCGCCAGCATCCAGACCAGCGAGATCGGCACCACCGTCCAGGGCCAGACGGTCCCCGGCATCGCCAGCCCGTCCCAGGTCGCGTCCGACATCTCGATCTACGGCCCCTACCCGACGCAGTACGACAAGCAGGACGGCACCCAGGACGTCGAGGTTGATTTCGGGACCGGAGCCGACATCGCCGGCGTCGTCGTCCTGCGGCTGCCCGGCGTCTACTAGACCACCCCCGCACCACCACACCATCTACCGCCGACTAGCGACCAGCAGCCCGTCAAGGGCGCAACCAACCACCGGGCCCGCCGCCGAGCGGGCCTTTTCCATGCCCACTGGTCGTCAAGATCGGAGCCGCCGTCATGGCAGTCAACAGCAGCAACCTCGTCCTCGGCCCCGCGCGGCTCTACGTCGCGCCCACCGGGTCCACGGAGCCGACCGACTCGAGTGTCACCCCGAACGGCACCACCACCCCGCCGAGCAGCCCGTGGACGGACGTGGGCGGCACCGAGGGCGGCGTCACCTTCGAGGTCGACTCCACCTACACCGACCTCGAGGTCGACCAGGTCATCATGAGCGTCGGCGCCCGGCTGACCGATCTGAAGATGCAGGTCACCGCGAAGCTGTCCGAGGTCACCCTCGCGAACCTCAACACGGCGCTGAACAGCATCGGGCAGACCACGCAGGGCACCGGGTACGAGACCCTCGACATTCAGGTCACGTCCGCCGCGAGCCAGCCGACTTATGCGGCGCTGATCATCGACGGCTGGGCGCCGCTCACGTCCGGTGGCGCGTCGGCGCTGCGGCGCATCATCGTCCGCAAGGTGCTCGCGCAGAGCAAGGTCACCCTGGTCTACGACAAGAAGAACCAGGCGTCCTACGACTGCACCTGGCAGGTGTATTTCGTGTCGGACAGCATCAATCCGGTACATATCGTCGACCAAACGGCGTGATCTTAGGTCCGGGGATTTCAAGGTTCACCCGCGAGCCTTGAAATCCCCGCGGCCGATTTCAAGCTTTCACCACCCACCGTCCGCTCACCGATCACGGAGGAAACACCAGCATGGCCGCAACAGGGAAGGGACGCGCGGTCGCGCCCGCCAGAACCAGCACCCCGAAGCCGCCCGCGCCCGCGGACAGCGACCCGGACACCACCGCTGACCTGATCATGACGATCCCCGGGTTCGAGCCGCTGGTGCTGTCCACCAGCGCCCCGGAGCCGCTCGACCAGCGGCGCGTGCGCCTGTTCCAGATCGACGGCGAGTGGCACACCATCCCGTACGAGATCCCGATGAACGTCGGCCTCACCTACATGGCGATGATCGCCAGCGGCGACCCGACCCGGCAGGTGGGCGCCACCGACTACGTGCTGCGGGAAGTGCTCGGCGACGACGGGTACACGGCGCTCCTGGCGTACAAGCATCTGCGGCGCGAGCACTTCGAGCAGATCCTCGCGATCATCATGCGGCTCGTACTGGGGACGCTTGAGCCCCCAAAAGAGTCCTAGAGCGCGTGACCCAGGTCGGGTGGGTGCTCACCCACCTGGACGACGTGGCGTCTGATTTCTCGGCGATCCACCGGGTGCCGGACATCCGGCGCCTGAGCGGGCCGGTGTTCTTCCGGTTCGCGTTCCGCCTGACCGCCTACGAGTCGGTGATGCGTGCCCGGCATGTGGACGCTGCGGCCGAGCGTGCCGCTGCCGGCACGCCGCCGGACGAGGCGTTCCGGTACGGCGCGGATACCCCGTCACCACGGCGCGGTGTCACCGACGTTCCGGCCACGAAGGTTGCGCTGCAAGCCGACCCTCTCATGTCCAAGATCATCTCGTTCGGGTGAGGCGCTGCCTGCCTCCTGACCACGGCCGGAAAGGAGGCAGGCGGCCATGCCCGAAGGCTTCCGCATCGCTGTCTGGACCTAGCACATCCCGGGGCGCCCGCGGGCGGCGGCGCGTGCGCGCGTCCTGATCCGATGGCAGTTCGCGCAGACCGCGTCGCACTTCGCGATCTCGGCCAGGACTGAGGCAAGTGTCCTGCTGCCAGCATTGCTCAGGCTGAATAGCTTGCTGCCGCGTACGTGGTCGAGGTCCATGCACTCGCGGGGAAAGACGCCGCCGCAGTCCGCGCATGGTCGTGACTTGGCGTCCAGCACGGCGAGCGAGTTCTCCCGGATGCGCTTGGCGTTGCGGGCAGTCTCAGCCTTCCCGAGTTCTGGGCTGCTCGCTCGCCGCGCTTGCATCCAGGTGCGGCCGTAGCAGCGGCGGCAAAGTCCCTTGGCGACGATCCCCTCGGCCCCGCATAGCTCGCAGTTGCCGGTGTAGGAGCGTGTGCGTCCCCGGTCGCGGGCGCGCTGCTTCTCGGCCCACTCCTGATCCTCGATGCGCCGGCGCCGTGCGGCCTCGCGCTCCTGGGCACGCCGTTTGGCCGCGTACTCGGGGTTCTCGACGTACCGCTGATGCCGGTAGCAAGTGGCGCACATGCCACGCGCCTGAATCTTCCGGTCTTTGCCGCAGATTACACAAGTAGTCATAAGTAGAAGCCTACCGGAAACGGCGGGCCGGGAGGTGATGCCGGGATGCCAGAAGGCTTCCGATTAACGCATCGCTGAGGCTTTTGTTGAGGTTAAGCCCGATACGGAGGGTTTCAGGGAGAAGCTGCAATCCGCGCTCGACGAGGCCGTCGCCGGCGTCGAGGCGAACGTCAAGGCCGGGATCGACACCGAGCAGATCGACCGGGACGCCGACGACATCCGCGCCAAGGTCGACGAACTCGACGACCTCCACGCGGAACCCTCGGTCGGCCTGGACGACGAGGACGCTGACGAGCGGATTCAAGACCTGAAGGACCGGCTCGGGAAGCTGTCGTCGGAGACCGCGTCCCCGAAGGCCACCCTCGACGACGACGAGGCGAAAGAGCAGATCGCCGGGCTCCGCGCGGAGCTTCTGCGGCTGCAACTGGCGAAGCGCGGCATCGTCGTCGACGCGGACGCCACCCCGGCCGACATGCGGATCGCCGACCTTGAAGGCAAGATCGCGGCGCTGAACGCCGAGCGCGTCGAGCCGGTCGCCGACCTGGACAGCGGGCCCGCCGAGGCGCGGATCTCCGAGCTTCGCGCCGAGCTTCGGCGTCTCGCGCTGGTCAGCCGCGGCATCTACATCGGTGCCGACGCCACACCCGCCGAGGTCACGATCGCCGAGCTAGAGGCGAAGCTGACCGCACTGTCGGAGAAGATCACCGAGCCGGTGATCGACGCCAACGACTACGCGGCGCAGGAGACGATCGCGAGCCTGGAAGACCGGCTGGCGCGGCTGAGGCTTGAGGCGCGCGGTGTCTACATCGGCGCGGACGCGTCCGCGGCCGAGATGCGGATCGCGGAACTGCGGGCGCAGATCGACGCGCTGCAGGAGAAGATCACGATCGACGCTGACACGGCGCCGGCGAAGGAAAGGATCGCCGACCTACGCGCCGAGTTGCAGCGGCTGCGGCTCGAGCAGGCCGGGATCACCGTCAGCGCGAACGCTTCCCCCGCCGAGATGACGATCGCGCAGCTTGAGGCGCAGATCGACGAGGTGCGGCAGAAGATCGCCAACCCCACGGTCAACGCGAACACCGACCCGGCGAAGGAAAAGATCGCCGAGCTTCGGATGGAGCTTCGGCGCCTGGAACTTTCCAAGCGCGGCATCCCGGTCGGCGTGGACGCCACCGAGGCGGACATGCAGATCGCCGAACTGCAGGCCAAGATCGAGGCGGTCAAGAGCGAGGCGTCGAGCCCGACGAACTTCAACCTGTCCGGGCTGCAGGGCGGCAGCGGGCTCGCCGCCGGGCTGATGGGCGTGAGCGGACTCATGCCGGGCCTGAGCGGCGCAGCGGCCGGGATGGGGCTGCTCGGCGCGACCGCGGGACTGGCGTTCGGCAACATCGGTGCCGCGGTCATGGCGCACAGCCAGTCGGTCAAGCAGGCCGCGGCGAACCAGGTGCAGTACGCCGACCAGGTCGCGTCCGCTGAGATGAGCCTGACCGAGACGATCCGCAACGCTGCTATGGCGCAGGCGCAGGCAATCGAGTCGGTCACGATGGCGCAGCAGCAGCAGCAGATGGCGACCGCCGGGCTCGCCGAAGCGCAGTACAACCTGCAGGAAGCGTGGATTCAGGCCCGGTACGCGCTGCAGCAGTTGCAGGACCAGTACAACAACTTGTCGACCACGATGGCCGCCGCTGAACTGGCTGTCCGCGAAGCCAAGTATCAGCAGATGATCACGGACCAGAACGCCATGTCGACGTCGCTGGACCGTGCGCAGGCCGCGATCGCCGTCAAGCAGGCCGAGGAACAGCTAATCGCGACCCGGCAGCGCGCGACGTACGTGACCGCCCAGTACAACCTGCAGGAGAAGCGCGGTGTACGGGGCAGCCAGCAGGTCGTGACGGCGCAGACGGCGCTGAAGCAGGCGATCTTCGCGGTGCAGGACGCCCGGTGGGCGTCGATGATGGCGCAGAAGGAACTCGTCAACACCGAGTTGAACAACGCGGCGCAGGTCAAGCAGGCTCAGATGGCCGTCGCGATGGCCCAGTTGCAGGCCACCGGCGGCATGAACCAGTTTTACGCCGACATGGCGCGGCTGTCGGGGCCCGGCAAGGAGATCGTCCGCGTCCTCCTGGCGATGCACCCGGCGATCCGGGCGCTCGAGCACATCGCGCAGAACGCGATCGCGCCGGGCATCGTCGCGTTCCTTGACGGCGTGAAGCGCCTGATGCCCGAGATCGACACCGGGGTCCGGCTGATGGGTCACGCGATGGGGCAGGCGTTCGGGAACTTCGGGCGCCTGATGTCGACGCGGTCGTTCCGTGACGGGCTGCTCGGGCTGATCCGCAACGGGGTCCGGTTCGCGGACACGGTGCTGCCGGCGTTCGCCCAGTTCCTGCAGATGCTCGGGAAGGCCGGTGCCGCTCGCGGCGCGGTCGCGGGCCTGTCGGGGCTGCTCGTCGGCCTGGCGCGCGGCCTGACCGGTCTGGTGCAGGGACTGCTGCCGTCGCTGCCGGCGATCAACCAGATTTTCATCGCGATGGGCAACATCCTGGCGCAGATGGGGCCCGCGCTCGGGCAGATCGTCGGCCTGATCGCCCGGTCGCTGCTGCCCCTCACCCGGTATCTCAACCAGCACCCGAACGGCGGGATCGTGAAGGTGCTCGGCGAGATCGTCGCCGGGATGATCGCTTTCAAGGGGCTGCAGAAGATCGTCATCTCGCCGTTCTCGAAGCTGCTCGAGTTCGCGATGAAGGTGCCGGGCGGTATCCGCACGATGGTCAGCAAGACCGGGGAACTGTTCGGGAAGCTCGGCAGCGGGATCAGCAAGGTCGGCGGTTTCCTGGCGAGGATGTGGGGGCCGGCGATGTCGGCCGTGTCCAACTTCGTGTCGAGCTTCGGGGCGAAGATCGCCGAGGCCACCACGGCGACAATCGGCTGGATCGCTGAGCACACGGCGGCTACGGCCACGTTCATCGCGGAGAACATCGCGCAGGCCGCGAGCGCGACGGCGGCTTTCATCGCGGAAAACGCCGCCACCCTCGGGATCGCCGCGCTGATCGCCGGACTGATCGCGGTCGTCGTGCTGCTCGCGACGCATTGGAAGACGGTGTGGGGGTTCATTAAGCGGATCTCGCTGGATGTGTGGCACAACGTGCTGGACCCGATGTGGCACGGCATCGAGGCCGGGGTCCGCTGGCTGGTGCAGAACGTGATCGTGCCGCAGTTCGACATCCTCAAGACCGCGTTCCAGGGTGTTGAGGACGCGGCGCTGTGGCTGTGGCACAACGTCCTCGACCCGGTGTGGCAGGGCATCATGGCCGGTGTCCACGGGTTCGTGCAGACGTTCCAGCTTGCGTGGGACGGACTCAAGCAGGTCTTCGGGACGCCGGTGAACTTCCTGATCCAGACGGTCTACGACAACGGCATCCGCAGGTTGTGGGATGACGTGGTCAGCGCGGTCGGGCTGAACAGCATGAAGCTGCCGATGATCTCCCCGGTCGGTCTCGCATCGGGTGGCGTCTTGCCGGGCTACAAGCCGGGCCACGACACCGTGCCGGCCATGTTGTCGCCGGGCGAGGGGGTGCTGAACCCGAACGCGGTCAAGGCCATCGGACCGGGCACCGTTCACGCGCTGAACAAGAAGTACCCCGCGGCCAACAGCAACGCGAACACCGGTTTCGTGAAGCACACGTCGAAGTTCGCGCGCCGGGAAGGTGAGCGGCACACGCGGCGCGGGGCGCTCCACACGGTCGGGCTGGCGCACGGCGGCGTCATCGGGGACATCGGGTCGTGGTTCACGTCGATCGGTTCCGGCATCCTCCACTCGGCGCATTTCCTGGCGTCGATGGCAACGGACCCGGTCGGCGCGATCGAGCACCTGCTCGACGGTGTCATCAAGACCCCGGCGACCGGGACTCTCGGCCGGGTGATGGAGGCGATCCCGCGGACCATCGTCGCTGACCTGGCGCAGTATGTGGGCCTCGGCGCGGGCAAGAAGGGGCCCGGAGGCGCGGGCGGTGTCTCAGCACCGGTCGCGCCGAGCGGCACGCTGGCGGCGTGGTTCTCCAAGGCGGTCAAGCTGACGGGGGTGCCGCGGTCGTGGATACCGGACCTGGAGACGATCGCCTGGTACGAGTCGTCGGACCGGCCGAACGCGATCAACAACTGGGACTCCAACGCGAAGGCCGGTGACCCGTCCCGCGGTCTGATGCAGGTCATCATGACCACGTTCGACGCCTACCACCAGGCCGGCACGTCGACCGACATTTTCGATCCGGTGGCGAACATCGCCGCGGCGATCAACTACATCCGGGCACGGTACGGCAACCCGGGACTGACGCCGGGAATCATCGCGCTCGCGCACGGCCAGAAGTACGCCGGCTACGACTCGGGTGGCTGGGCGATGCCCGGGGTGACGGGGATCGTGAACCAGACCGGGAAGCCGGAAGCGGTGCTGACGCCGCAGCAGTCGCAGGCGTTCCTCAGCATCGTGGAGCGGCTGCAGATGGGCGGTGGTGCCGGGATGGGCGGTGAGCCGCAGGTGGTGCAGAACTACTACGGGACGCAGCATCCCACGGCCGAGCAGAACGCGATCATGATGCGGGATCTGGCGATGGCGGTCAGCGGGGTCGCGCCGTGACCGCGCCGACGCTGGCAGCGGGCAGCACCGGCACCCTGTACCTCGACTTCTACGACGAGGGGTCGGGTGCTCTCGCGGACCCGGCGAGCATCGAACTGGACATCACCTTCGGCGAGGTCGTCGGATCGGCACCGGACGTCGCCGGGCCCTACACCTACCAGGGGGCGTCCAGCCAGCCCCTCACGCCGGGCATCATCTGGCGGATCGGGACCGGGCAGTACGCCTGCCAGTGGGCGGTCCCGGCGGGCACGCCGGCCGGGGTCTACACCGCGAACTGGACATGCGTCTACAGCGGCCGGACCGTGCTCGCGGTGGAGAACTTCAACGTCACCGGCTATGCGGCGATGCTGCCCACCGCCCCGTCCGCCGACCTCGGCTACTGGACCGGGTCCATCGCCTACACGCCGCCGGCGTCGAACCTCGCCGCCGGGACCACCCCGGTCACGATCCCGCTTGGCGGTGTCGACAGCAACGGCACCGCATGGCTGCTGAACAAGATCAGCGGGTGGGACTCCCCGCCGGTGCAGGGCGCCGGGGTGCTGCCCATGTCCGGCGACCACGGCGCGTGGCCCGCACCGCAGTTCTACGCGGCCCGCACCATCACCCTGACGGTGACCGCGATCGCGCAGACCCAGGCGCTCCGCGACGTCGCCCGCGCCATGCTGCAGCAGGCCGTCCCCGTCAGCGACATGGCAGTATTCACCTATAACGAGCCGGTCCCGAAGATGGCGCTCGTCCGCAGGTCAGGGAAGGTGACGGAGAAAGCGCACGACCTGTTCTCCGTCACCTTCACCATCGGCCTCATCGCGGTCGACCCGCGGAAATACTCGGCTCAGCAGTTGACCGCCTCGGCTGCCGCGATCCCGACGTCCCTGATCGGTGTCACGCTGCCGGTCACCATCCCGTTCACCCTGCCGGCGCAGACCCCCGGCGGTCTGGTGCAGGTCACCAACGCGGGCACCTTCGAGACACGGCCCGTCGTCACCATCCAGGGTCCGCTCACCAGTCCCGCGCTCGTCAACGTGACCACCGGGCAGACCGTGTCCTGGTCCGGGCTTGTCCTCGGCGCCACAGACCAGCTTGTCGTCGACTTCCTGAACCGGCAGGCCGCGTTCAACGGCGCGTACCGGTCCGCTGACCTCGCATCGTCGTGGTGGGTTATGGCACCCGGCGTGACCCTGATCCAGCTATCCGGGTCGCAGGACGCCGGGGCGACCATGCAGGTCGCGTGGCGGCACGCCTGGATCTGACGCCCCGGGCGTTCCCGTCCCTGATTTCAGTCCGCACCATCTTGGGGGTATCCGCATGGCCTCGTCGGCGAGTATCGGCTACGCGCTATGGATGGACGGCTCGACATTCAACGGGCTGCTCGGCCGTCAGGGCGTCGCTGCCCTGTTCCCGAACCAGTTGAACTCGGCGCAGGTCATCGGCGGTGTCATGCCGACCGGCGGCGAGCTTCTGGTGACGGCCGGGTCCGGCATGTCGGTGAACGTGGCATCCGGGTACTGCGTGATCCCGTCCGGGTCGGGCAGCACCTACGGCGGCTACCTGTGCTCGGCCATGCAGGGTGTCTCAGGGCTGACAATCGCCGCCGCCGACGCGACCAACCCGCGGATCGACCTGGTGTGCGCCTACGTCACTGACAACGGCAACTCGACGTCGGAGTGGGGCGTCCAGGTCATCACCGGGACGCCTTCCACGAACCCCGCCGCGCCCGCGCTCCCGGCCGGCGCGATCCCGCTCGCCACCATCCAGGTTCCGTCCAGCCAGACCCTCATGCAGTCCAACCTGATCACCGACGCCCGGGTGTTCATGGTCACCCACGGCGGCATCGTCCCGGTCGCCGCGCTCGTCACGCCGCTGCCGTCCCTGTCCGGCTACGAGGGCATGTATATCCACGACCGCAGCAGCGGCCGGTTCGCCCGCTACACGTCGGAGAACCAGATCACGCAGCCGCGGTTGTTCCCGTTCACCCCCGCGATCAAGCTGAACGCCAACAACGTCGCGTCAACGTCGTCGGAACAGGAAATCTGCTCGGTCACGATCACCACCGATGGCGTGACCGACATCGAGATCATGGCCCGGTTCGTCGGCTTCCAGGTCGCGACGCTGACCCAGCAGTTTTACTGCAACGTCAACGTCTACATCGACTCGACGCTGGTCGCGCAGATCGCGAGCCCGCTGATCGACAACGCGGTCGCGCAGGTCAACGTGGCCTACGGCGGCGGCACGATCCACCACATCACCAGCGGCGCCGGCGGCGACACGCCGTCCGCCGGGACGCATACCGTGTCGTTCGGCTTCTCCCCGCACTACGACGGCACCCATCAGGTCGTCGTCCCCGGCACGCAGTCCCCGAGCCTGCTGTACGTGCGGCCGGTCTCGCTCTGATGACGACCTACCGGTATCTGACGACCGACGTGGTCACCGGCGAAGTGCTCGCCGACGACATCCCCCTCACCGTCCAGTCGTTCAGCGCCCGACTCAACGGCGGCGGCCAGCTAACCGGGCAGCTTCCCCTCAACGCCTCCTACGCGGTCAACGCCCCCTACATCGACGCGCTGGAATGCCGCCGGGCAATGCTGTGGGTGCTGGCCGACAATTACCCCGTCTGGTGCGGGATCGTGTGGGACTGGCCGGACATGAGCCGGCAGGAAGGCACCCTGCCGATCAGCGCGCAGACCGTCGACTCGCTGCTGTCCAAGCGGCTGATAATCGCGACGCTCGAGTACCACCAGGTCGACATCCTGCAGATCGTCGTCGACCTGGTCCGGTACGCGACCACGTTCCAGTCCAGCTACATCACGAGTTACAGCCCGGTCAAGGGTCCGCCCTCGGCGCTGGTCGCCCAGCAGGCCGCGGTCGCCGGCCTGGTGCTGCCCACCTCGCAGGTCAGCGGCTACCTGGCTGATATCGGCTACCTGTACTCGGATCTGGCGTCCGTTGACTCGGCGATCCAGACCCTCAGCCAGACCGGCAACCTCGAATACGTGTTCCAGCCCGCCGTCGACGGCGCGGGGAACCTGATCATCGAATTGCTGCTCGGCTGGAACCGGCTCGGCCGGAACTATCCCGAGTCCGGCTACTCGGTGGTGTACCCCGGGAACGCGCTCGACTACGGGTATCAGCGCACCGGGTCGCAGGGAGCCAACTACGTGATCGCGACCGCGCCGCCGAACGGCCAGCTTCTGCAATGGGAGTCGATCTACCCGCACGGCGTCGACCTGACTGACCTGCAGAACGGCTACCCGGTGACGATGCAGATGGTCGCGTGGGAAGGGTCGATCGTCACCGAGCAGGCCACCGTCAACGGGTACGCGGACGGGTCGCTGCCGCTGCAGACCCAGGCGATGACTGTGCCGCTGATCACGGTCGGTGGTGGTGCGCGCCCGTCGCTGACCGACCTGGTGCTCGGCGATACGTTCCCGTTCGCGGCCACGTCCCCGCTGCATCCGCCGGGCCCGAGCGGGGAGCCGGGGCTGCAGCAGCTTGTGCGGCTCACCGGCTGGGAGTGCTTCCCGCCGTCAGCGCAGCAGCCGGAGAAGATCCAGTTGCAGACCTCCGGGGTGGTGCTCGCGTGACCGCCTACCCGGGGAACCTGAAGATCCGGTGGCCGCAGGATCTGGCCGCGCTGATGCGCCGCGTCCGGTCCCTGGAAGCGCGCACGGCGGCGATCGACTCGGGGATGCCGCTGGCGATGCTGCCCGCGCAGATCGACCCGGCCTATTCGGGGACGGGTGACCCGCAGGTGTATGCGAACGGGTCAACGACGCTGACCGGCCCGTACAACCATCTGGCGAGCTACACCCCGACCGCGGGGGATCTGGTGCTGATCGCGCCGATTCCGCTGACCGCTCAGGGTGGCTCGGTCACCAGTTACGTGATCCTCGGCAAGATCGCATAGGAGGCCCGCATGACGGCAACCGGATACGGGGCGGTCACCCTCGACACCAACGCGGCCGACATCCAGCCGACCGGGACCGTGGCTGCGGCAGGGTCGACCGGGCTGGCGGCGGACGCCGGGCATGTGCATGTCGGGTCCGGCGGCAGCGGTGTCGTCATCGACACGAACGCTGCGGACATCCAGCCTTCGCCGGGCACGCAGGCCGCAGGCGGCAAAGGCGAGGCAGCGGATTCTGAGCATGTTCACGGGCAGCCGCCGTTCCTCGCGCCGACCGGACTGACCGGCGCGGTCGCCGCATCCCGGTACGTCGGCGCGGTAGCTGCGGGGCAGCCGCTCTCAGGCACGTTCAGCACTGGTGATTTCACGGTCGACCAGGCCGGTGCGGTGTGGGTGTGTACCGCTGCGGGCACCCCGGGAACCTGGGTGAAGCTCGGCCACATCGACTGGACGACCAGCGACATTCAGCCAGTCGGGGCCGCTGCCGCGGCGGGGACAACCGGGATGGCGGCCGACGCCGGGCATGTGCACCCCGATACGGGACTCGCGGTCATGCAGGCCGCGTCCGCATCGTTCGCACCCGCTGACCCTGCCTCAACCAGCAGCGCCACCGAGGTCATGATGGGCCTCGGTGCGACGGTCGCCTACACCCCGGCCGGGACCGGGAAGGTGCTCGTCGTCTTCTCCGCGATGGTGGAGACGACCGGCGGCCTCGCCGCCCTGACGGTCGGACCCAGGTACGGGACCGGCACGGCGCCGACGAACGGCGCAGCGAACACGGGCACCCTGTTCGGGCCGGTCGCTGACTTCAGCACGCGCGGCACCGGGACGGGGCAGCCCACGCAGGTCACGGCGAACACCATCCTCGCGCTCACCCCGGGCACCGCGTACTGGTTCGACTTCGCGCTGGCAACGGGCAATACGAGCGACCCGGCTGTCATGACGAACGTGCAGGCCGTGTTCGTCGAACTTCCCTACTAACCCCGTCACTTCATGGCGCAGGAGAACCGTGACAATGCCACCGGGCGACGAGCAGCCACGCAACCTCCGGGTCTGGTACGACGTCGCGGAGATGTTCGACCGGCTGCGCCGCGACATGAGCGAGCAGCACGGCCGCGTCATCGAACTACTCGGCACCAAGGCAGACAAGGCCGACCTGATGGCGATGGCTACCCGGTTCGACGGGTCGCTGGACGGCCTGCGCGCCGAGGTCCGGGCCGTCACCACCCGGGTCGACGACATCGAGGCGCAACGCAAATCCGAGGCCGCCGCACACGACGAGCAGGAACAGGCCGCCAACCGCACTGTCGCCCGCCGCGAACGACTCGTCCCGGCGATCATCGCCGCGGTCGCTGTCATCTCCCTGGCCTGGACGATCCTCTGGACGGTGCTGCACGGATGAGCCTCCCATCCCTGACCGGCCTGGACCGGTACAAGACCGGCGGCTACCCGCCCGGTGTCATCCGGGTAACATGGCATCGTGCCCCCTGCAAGAAAGCCACTCGCGGACCGCTTCTGGCCCAAGGTCGACACGAACGGCCCGCTCCCGCCTGCGAATCCGCAACTCGGGTGCTGCTGGATCTGGACTGCGGCACGCAACAAGGAAAGCGGCTACGGACAGATCGGGTCGGGTGGGCGTGGCCCGATGGTGCTCGCACACCGGGTCGCCTACGAACTCACCACCGGACCGATTGCGCCCGGCATGACACTCGACCACCTGTGCAACCGCCGGGAGTGCGTGAACCCGGCCCATCTGGAACCGTGCTCCACCGAAGTGAACAGCACGCGGGGAGCGCAGCGCCGCGCAACGTGCCGCGCCGGTCATCTGTGGGCGCAGTTTGCCTATACGGACCCCAAGACCGGCTACCGCCGGTGCCGCCAGTGCAACACGGAGCGCGCCCGTGAGTCCCGCGCCCGCAGGCGTGCCAGCGCACTCAACGCCGCAGACGCACAGGTACCTGCTCCACTTCCCTGAGCATCCAGCGCGCGAGGACGATCCCCACTACCGGGACTTCGACCACTACCACCGCGCCCACCGCGCCACCGCCCGCTGCTGGATCGGAGAGCGCACCGGCTACGACGAGTGCCGCGACTCCCACGGCACGCCATGCCCGCCCCCCGCAGACGGCGGCGAGCAGCCCGGCCTCGAACTCCACCACGCCCACGTCGAGTTCAGCCTTCAGAACGGCATCGACCTAGCAGCCTTGGAACGCGACTACCCCGGGATCTCCGACCCCTCCCAGGTCGGCGCGTGGGTCGAGTCCGACGTCAACTTCAGGTGGCTCTGCGCGTGGCATCACCGCGGCGCGGCTGGCGCCCACACCGCGAGCCATAGCGACTGGGAAGCACTGCAGTACGTGCCCGGAATCATCAGCCAGCGACCCGCGAAGGACACAACGTGACTACCGCTCCCAGCCGCCGTGCTCTTGCCCGGCCTGTCATCTTCGGCCTGGCTGATGGGGCCATGTCGATTCTCGGCGTCGTGTTCTACGCCTCCGGGCACGCCGGCCTGGTGTTCCCGGTCGCCGTGTCCGGCGGTCTCACCGCCGCGGTGTCGATGGCCGCAGGGGAAATGCTGTCCGATGGCGGCACCCCCGACAAGGTGGCGGCGTTCGCGATGGGCGCGGCCACGCTCGCCGGGTCGGTCGCCCCGGCGCTGCCGTATGCGTTCTGGCATGGCCTCGTCGCGCCGCTGCTGTCCGTCGCGGTGTGCGTCGCCGTCGCTGCCGTGGTCGGCCGGCTGCGGCAGAACCGTAAGCACCGCTACATCGAGACGTTCGCGGTCCTGGCCGTGGTCGTCGCGGTCGCCGTGGCCTGCGGCCTCGCGTTCCCCGGCGGCGGCTGACCGTATCCAGCGAAACGCCGGGTTCCTTCAATAAGGGGCCGGCGTCTCGGCGCTTGTTTCACGCCAGTTCACTACGCCGGGAGGATCAGTGCTGCACTGGCTCGCCCACGTTGCGGGCATCGACACCCAACTCAGCTACTGGTACGCCTTCTACTCCGGGGTTTCCGCGTCCGCGGCCGGGTGGATCAGCGCGTGGGGTGTTGTGCTCACGGCGTTGTTCGCGTACCGACGCTGGTCGTGCCGCTACGCCTGGTGGTGCCCGCGCCACGCCGACCATCCGCTGACCGACCCGGACAGCGGCGAGTCACGGTCCTATTGCCACCGGCACCACCCCGGCGAACGACACCGGCACTGGGACCGCGGCCACATCGACGACGTGTGGCGCCGCCACCAGGAGCGGCACGGGCCGTGAAACGCGCCGTCTGGCTGGCGGTCGCGGCAGCCGCATGGGTGACGTGGGGCGGCCTCATGTTCGCCTCGACTGAGCACGTCCCCGCCACCACCGGCCTCTACTGGGCGATCACCACCGCCACCACGGTCGGCTACGGCGACGTCGTGCCCCGCGACTCAGCCGGCCGGCTGATCGCCGTCGTCGTCATGCTCGGCGCAATCCCCCTCCTGGGCGCCGCGTTCGCCGCAGCGACGTCCGCGCACCTGTCCCGCTGGTGGCATGAGCGGCACGCCACCCGCCTCGACGACATGCACCAGGTTCTGTCCGACCTCTACGAGCACGCCACGGGGCAGCCGCACCCGCGATCAACCAGCAACCACGACACCAGCGACACGCCACGCCACCCCGGCGCGGCCAGCTAGGAAGGACAAGCACATGGCAGAGCTTCACGGCGTCGACGTCGCCAGCTTCCAGGGACCGCCCGGAACCTGGATGCACGCAGCCGGCCGGATCAGGTGGGCTGCGGTCAAGCTGACCGAACTGCAGCCGGACGGCACCCGCTACGTCAACCCGGACGCCGCGTCGGACTGGCAGTGGCTCAAGCAGGCCGGCCACGCCCGGATCGCGTACCTGTTCGGCCACCCCGGCACCGACCCGGTGCAGACGGCCGAGTTCTTCATCAACGAACTGCGCGCCCTCGGCCTCGACGACGGTGACGGTGTCGCCGTCGACCTCGAGGTCACGGACGGCAAGACCCCGGCCGAGGTCACCGTGTGGGCGCACCGGGTGCTCACCGAGATCGAGAACCGCATCCACCGGCTCCCGCTGATCTACACCTACATCGCGTTCGCTGAGGCGGGGAACTGCTCGACGCTCGGCGAGTTCCCGCTGTGGATCGCGGACCCGTCCAGCCCGGCCGGGTCGCCGCGGGTGCCGTCGCCGTGGAAGACGTGGGCGATCCACCAGTACAGCCAGGCCGGGGCGATCGACCGGGACATCGCGGCGTGGACGAGCGTCCCCGAGATGGGGTCGAACATCGGCCGGTTCCACATGGCCGGCCCGACCAAGACACACACCCGGGCCGCGAAGGTCAGGAACGCGGTGAAGAAGGCCGCGACAGGGGTGAAGACCGCGGTCCGCAAGGAGCCGGTGGTGTCGTCCGCTGCGGCATCCGGCACCCTGTCCGCGATCGTCGTGTTCCTCGGCACCCACCTGGGGCTGCACCTGACCCCGACGACGCAGACCGCGATCATTACCGCCCTGACCGGGCTCGCGGGCCTGTACTCGACGGTGAAGACCCGGCCGGCGGTGGTGACGGGGACGGCTGGGCTGCTGAGCACGATCACGACGGCTGCGGCCGGGTTCGGGCTGGGGTTCTCGCCGCGTTACCTGGCGATGGTGATGCCGATCGCTGCGGCGGCGCTGTCGATTTTCACCAGCATGCGGGTGTCGCCGAAGGCCGGTCAGCCGGGCGGCGGGGTGTCGCCGCTGGCGTCGCTTGAGGCTGAGATCCGGGCGCTTGCGGGGCATGTGATGGATCTGACGCACACCGTTCTGCCGCCCGCGCCGGCACCTGTGCCGGTGCCCGCGCCTGCCCCGAAGCCGAAGGCTGCGGTCACGCCGCCGGCGGACGGCAGCGCGCCGGTGTCAGCGAACACGTAACCGCCGGGACGCCCCGATAGAAAGGGACCGCCCGCCAGATTCCCGGGATGCCGGGGTCTGGCGGGCGGTCTTTTCTGCGTCCCCGAGACAGGACGGCTGGGCTACTAAGTGCCGTCTACGACGGGGTCGGCCTATCGGTGCCGATGGCCGCGTCCCATTCCCGGGCGTCGGCCAGCGCCATGCCGCGAACCGGGTCGTTCGCGGCGGTCGCTGCGGCGAGCGCGAGCGTGGCGTGAGCCTGAGCGGCAGCGATGGTGGTGTCGCCTTCCTCGCCGCTGCCGATGGTGCCGTCCGGGCGCGTCACGTCGGCCAGGAGCGCCTCGGCCAGCTTGTAGTGCTCGGGGCCCGTCACTTGCCGCCCCGCAGATACGCCTCGTACCTGGCGCACACCGCGCTCGGGATACGCCCCCGCGAACCGTCGTCGAGCAGCCCCTCCATGACAGCCCACTCCCGGCACGCCGCGGCCTTGGCCCGCGCCGCCTTCGTCCGGCTCCGCGGCCGGCGTCCCATGCCCGATCCGGTACGCCGCGCATGCCGGACCAGGTTCCCGAAGAACTCGGCCGCCACCGCCTCATGCTTGCCACACAAGTCGATCTCGTACTCCGACCCGGCGTACCCGAACTCGAACATGCTGCCCGGCTCATCCGGGCCGTGATCCTGCGGCACGTCGCAGGTTGTGGTCACCGTCGTCCGCTGTGCCATCTAGGGGTTTCCTTCCTTGTTGCGATCATCGTGGGGAGGCTTCAGGAGGCCGGTGTTCCGGTAGCTCGCGGGACTGTGCCCGTAGCCCATGTCCATCACCCGGCCGCGTTCGCGGCTCGCCTGCCGCCAGCGGCGCACCCGCGCGGCGGCGCGGCGCAGCCACCCGGTCACGGGTGTCGCGCCGTGGTGAGCCGGTCCAGGTCGTAGGTGAGCTTCTCGACGTACCGCCATGCGCGGCGCCGGGCGATGAGGCGCCAGCGCGGCAGCCAGTAGAAAGCGAACAGTGCGGCGAACACGTCCCCTTTGCGTGCCTCAACCGCAGCGTCCCGGGCCGTCATGAGAACGCCTCGGCTGTCTTACGCCATTCGGTGATCAGGTCGACGTGGATCAGCCCGGACTGGACCGCCTCAGTGCCGGCCGGCATGTCATGTGGCTCGGGGAACGTCGCCAGGAGACGGGCCGCGATCTCTGCGGCGCGGCGTGCCTGCTCGGCGGTGGCCTCGGCCTCGGCGACGAGCGCCCGGAGCCGCGCGATCTCCCGCGTGTTCGGGGACGTGGGCATCATCGGGGCACGGCAGTCGGGGCACGGCTCGTAGAAGCGGCTGAGGCCGTTGGCTGCGCGCCGCGGGTGGATGGTGCGGCACTGCTCGCACATCCATTCGGCGGTGTCACCGGCTGGGGTGCCCAGGATTGGGGTCGCGGTGTCCGTCATCAGGGTTCCGTTTCGCTGTAGGGGCGGTACGGCCAGGAGCCGTCGATCTGGTCGGGCTTGCCGGAACGGCGCAGGTAGTCCTCGAACGACGCTGCCTGCGTCGCCTTCGCGTGTGCCTGGAAGCTCTGGAACTCTGCTGGCCCCATCGCGGCGATGTGCGGATGCAGGTGCGCCATCCGCCACGCGATCCGCATGGCGCCGAGAGCGTCGGCGGTGGCCTCATGAGCGTCGTCGAGGCGCACCTGGTAGTGCTCGGCGGTAGCGGTCAGGGTGCGCTTCCCGCGCCGGTACGGGTCGATTTGCTTGTCGAGCACCAGCGGGTCGACGACGGTCATGACACCGGCCACGATGAAGTCGCCGAACGGCGGCAGTCCGTGGCGGCGTGTTTCGCGGTCAAGGACTGTGAAGTCGTAGGGCGCGTTGTAGACCACGACCGGGACGCCGGCGTGCGCGAGGGAGCGGAGGGTGTCGGCGATTTCGGCCACCGCGCGGTCCGGGTCGATGCCGTCTGTGCGTGCTTTCTCGGTGGTGATGCCGTGGACGGCGGTTGCGCCTTCGGGGATGTCGATGCCAGGGTTGACGAGCCACGCATAGTCGCCGGGGGTGTGGTTGGCGCCGCGGACGACGATCGAGGCGGTCACGATGCGGGCGGTTTCCGGGTCGGGGCCGGTGGTCTCAAGGTCGAACCCGGCGAGGGTGCCCTGATACCAGGCGGGGACGGGGATCGTGGCTGTCACCGGGTGCCTCGCCTTGCGCGGCGCCGGTCGAGCCGGATCGCGATCTCGATCAGGACGGTCGTGATCCCGAACGCGTCCCCGAGCACCATCAGGCCGAGGGGCACGTCAGCGGCTACGCCGCCGGCGCCGAGGATCAGCACCACGACGACCCCCCCGATCACGCCCGCAGTCCAGAGCGCCATCGCCAGAAGCCAGAAGTCGTCGGCGAGGCGCTTCCGTGCTGCCGCGTTCACTGGCCCACCGCGAACGGGTGATGCGCGTCGCCCGGCTCGTCATGCCGCGCGTGCTCGGCGATCACCCGGCCGGCCTGCTCGTCGAACCCGGCCGCGCGCAGCAGCGCGGCAGCCGTGTCGGCCTGGTCGCAGGTCAGGGTGGCGTGGAACTCGCGGGGCAGCGCGGCCAGCAGATCGGCCCATTCGGTCGCGAACCTGACCGCGTCGAGTGCCGCGCTCCCCAGGTCGCCGCGCAGCCCCCGCAGGACCACGACGTCGGCCGACCCGTCCGGCACGTCGGTTTTCATGCCGTCGCCGCGCAGGACGGTCAGCATGGGGATGTCGCCGCGCAGGCCGCACATCGCCCATTCGGCGTCGACCATGCCGCGCAGGACGACGGTGACCGGCTCGCGGTGCGCGTACCGGGAACCCGGGTCGTGAGCACCCGGGAGGCCAGCAGTTTTCATGGGGGTTTCCCTTCGGGCCGTCAGGCCGCGTCGGTGGTGGATGCGGGAGCCGGGTCTTTGCGACTGACCCGGTCCAGGTAGGCGGCAAGCTGCCTCGGATGGACGCGGCGCGACCGGCCGATCTGCACGGATTCCAGTTCCGGCGGCTCGCCGTCCGGCCCCGGGCGCAGCAGCTTGTAGACGTAGGCGACGCTGAGCCGCAGGCGCTTCGCGACCTCGGGAACCGTCAGCAGGTGCAGCGCGTCCAGATCGACGTCGGTCACAATGACTCCCAGGGCTAAGCAGTGCAGCGTCATATATGAATATACAGCGTTGTAGACTACACTGCAATCTAGAACACGCTACCTGGCGACCGAGGACGGCTCATGGACGACGACAAGCCGGCACGCAGACCCCGAACCAGGGGCAACCGCGACGGGCGCCCCTACCAGCGCGCAGACGGCCGGTGGGTCTGCGTCGTCTGGCCCCCGCCCGAGATCGGCGGCAAACCCCGCTACCTCTACGCCAAGACAGCGAAAGAAGCCCGCGCCAAGCGGGAGAAGCTGCTCGAGGAATACGCGCGCACCGTCCCCGGCGCCGCCGGCCGGGACACCACCCTGGCCCGCTACATGGAGCACTGGCTAGGCGTCACGCTGCCGCAGGAACTCGCAGCCGGGAACATGGCACCGTCAACCCTCGACTCCTACCAGGCCAACGTGCGCCTCCACATCCTGCCGGACCTCGGCACGATCACCCTGCGGAACCTCACCGCGCCCCGGATACGGCAGTGGCAGCACGACCTGCTCACCAAGCCGTCAGCACGCACCAGGAAGAAAGGTGCCCCCGCCGGCGCGCCTGTCCTGTCCGCCCGCACCGTCACCTACTGCCGGCAGATACTCCACAAGGCGATCGGCGACGCGGTCCGCGACCAGGTGTGGGGCATCCGCGCCAACGTCGTCGACCTGGTGAAACCGCCGAAGAAGAAGGCAGCCGAAGTCGAGCCGCCGGACATGGACGAGGCCGCGGCGCTGCTCGCGGCGGCGGCCGAGGATAAGTGGTCGGCGCTGTGGCTCGTCATTCTCGGTCTCGGGCTGCGCCGCGGTGAGGCGCTCGGGCTCCGCTGGGCCGATATCGACTTCGCGAACCAGACACTGCAGGTGCGGGAGATCGTGCAGCGGGTCCGGGGTGCGGCTGACCCGGTGACGGGGAAGCGGTCGTCGCGGCTGGTGACGAAGCCACCGAAGACGGATGCGTCGAAGCGGACTCTGGCTGTGCCGGAAACGGTGGTTGAGGAACTGCGGGCGTGGCGCCGGCATCAGCATCAGATGCGGGTCGCGGCGCCGGTGTGGCTGGCTGAGGATCTGGTGTTCACGACGTCGGTGGGGACGGCGATCGAGCCTCGGAACGTGAACCGGCAGTGGCGGAAGGTGTGCCAGGCGGCGGGGGTTGAGCGGCCGGTGGTTCCGCATGCGCTGCGGCACGCGTGGGGCACGTATCTGATGGCGCGCGGCGTGGATGTGAAGACGATCAGCGCGGGTTACGGGCATACGCAGTTGTCGACGACGCAGCGGTATCTGCATGCGATGGAGGAAGTGGCGCGGGACGCGGCGCAGGTGATGGACTCGGTCCTGGTTGATCTCCGGGGGCGTGCTCCCCGCCGCCGGTCGTCGTGAGCTAAGGGGAACCATGAGACCCGCGCGGCTGCCGTCCCGGTGGGTGAAGATCCGGCCCTGGTACTACGCGGAGCGGAACGCGCCGACCCGCGCTGCTGATCTCGCCGCGGCGCTCGGCTACGAGGACGCGGCTGCGGGGGCATCAACCCGCGAGTCGCGGGAGGGTCCGGCAGCGGACCAAGCTGTCTCCCCGCCAGCCGCTGCGGTGAGCGTAGCCGACTGGATCGGGTCACGCGCGGTGACGATCACGGACCAGTTGAACGCGGTGCTCGCCGACGCCGGTTACCCGGATCTGAGGCTCGAGTGGGTGCCGCCGGGCGCCGACGCTGAGCGCCCGTGAACGCCGTTAGTGTCAGCGTTAGTGTCAGACCTTGACAGCAGCGCGTCAGATGGTCAACCCCGGCGGGTGTTTCCGCAGGTCAGGCGTGGCGCGCTCGGAGGGACTCGAACCCCCAACCTTCTGATCCGTAGTCCTGGGCACGACATAAAACGGACTCTACGCTTTGACGAATCAGCAGGTCACGGCGCTTCTATAGCGTTCTGTAGCGGCCGGTAGAGATCGCCCGTTAGTGTCGCCGCTAGTGTCAGCCGGGCCGGCCGTCGCCAGGACAGCGGAGCCGCCCCGTGTCGGAGGATGCCGTTACTCTCAGTGCCCGTGACGACTTTCTGCTTCCTCGACGTCGAGACCACCGGCACCGACCCGGCCGTGCATCAGGTGTGGGAGATCGGCATGATCCTCCGCGACGACGAGACCGGCGCCGAGCGCGAGTACCTGTGGCAGAGGCGCCCGAGCCTCGCGTTCGCGGACCCGAAGGCACTCGACGTCGGCGGCTACTACGAGCGGTGCGTGGTCCGCGACGACCCGGAGGGCACCGTCGCGACCCTGGCCGCACCGGACGGGGCCCGGATCACGCGCGACACGGAGGGGCTGGCATTCGATCTGACCACCCTCCTGCACGGCGTGGTCCCGGTCGGAGTGAACGTGGCCGCGTTCGACGTCGCGTTCATCAAGGCGCTGTGCCGCCGGCGCGCGCACTATCCGCAGCCGAGCTATCACGCCGTCGAGTTGTCGTCAGCCGCAGCCGGATACCTGTGGGCGCAGGGCGCCGACGTGCCGGTGCCGTGGAAGTCAGACACCCTCGCCGCGGCGGTCGGGGTCGACCCGGCCGGCTACGACCGGCACACCGCGCTCGGCGATGCCAGGTTCAGCCGGGCGATCTTCGACCGGGTACGCGGAGGCCGCGTGGCACAGTCGGGCGTGGCGAGAGTTGAACCGCCATCTCCGGCCCCTCGGCCGGTGTCCTGACCAGCTTCATTCATCCTGCGAGGAATTCAGGCGCCCCTCGCACCGGTGTCGCCAGTCCCCTCCGGGTGGAGGGCCGTTGTACGAACGCCCGAGTCTCTGGTGGCCGCGAGGACGAGATCCTCATCGGCCGGGGTGCTGGCGCTTCCCGCTGGCGCGTCGCCCCATGTCTGGCCGTACAGCCCGGCCGCGATCGCGTTGAAAAGGACGCCGCGCTCGGCAGCGGTCAGCGGTGCGGTCCCCATGACTGTCGTTCTTACCAGACGCGCGGGAGGGTGTCGTAGCGGGCGACCGCCCACGCCTCAGCCTTGGCGCGGATCTCGGCGCACAGCGCCTCGTCGGTGCCGTGATCCCAAAAGTCGGCGCCCAGGGAACGCAGGACGGGCGCCCGCTCGCCGCTGTAGTGCTTCAGCGCGCGGGCGATCGCCGACGCGACATGATCCCCGGAGTCGATCAGCCCGGCAATGTGGTTGTTGATCTTCCCGGGTGGCAGCGGATGCCCTTCGGCGACGGCCTCGGCCGCAGTGATCCAGACGTTGAGCACCAAGCGCCGCCAGGTGTCGGCGGTCCCGGTGAGGGATGCGTGGAACATGCGGGCCTGCTCGATCACCAGCGCGAGGGAGTCCGCGTCGGTCCAGATACCAGTGTCGGTGACCTGGATCGCGTCGGCGTCGATCTCCCCGTCATCGCTGGCCGGGGCCGCGCCGCGGAGTTCGACGCGGGCGAGCACGTCGGTCGCTCCGAGGGATGCGCTGAGGGCGTCGAGGATGGTGGCGTAGGCGCTGACGCCGTCCGGGCTGCCGGTCCATTCGTCGGGCCGGAACCCGACCGAGTCGAAGGGGCATGAGAGGACGCTGCCGGCGCGGTGGAGCATCTTCCAGCCGGTCACGGGATTGTCAGCCACCGATGGTCTCCTTCTGTACGTCGCCGCAGCATTCGGCGTCAGCCACTCGGGGCGAGTCGGCCTCGGCCCACCAGACGCGCTGCCCGGCGTCGTTGCTCTCGATCCGGGCGACGGCGATGCCGTTGTCGTCCCGGGTGACAGTGAGGTCGCGCCAGCCGAGACGGTGCCAGCGGGCGGTCATCAGCATGATTCCGGGGAGAGTGAAGCGTCCGCGGCCCCCGTGTGCGTTGCCGTACCGGTCGGTGCCCTTCCATGTGACAGGGATGTGGACGGCGCCGGCGTGGACTTCGCGCCACTTGGCGCTTGCGCAGGCATGCGCACTTGCGCGGGTCGGGTGCTTGTGGGTGCAGGCCCAAGTGACGTGGCCCGGCTTGTCGCGGAGAACGGCTTGGAACATGGAGCCGACGCCCCTGGTGCTTGGGCGGTTCAGGTTGTCGCTGCGCGTAGTCACCGGGTCAGTCCTCGGGGGCGTTGAGGATCATGACGATGGCCTCGGCCTTGAGGCGGGAGAGGCCGCGGAGGACGAGGGCGTAGCGAGAGCCGTCGAACGGTGCTTCCTCTGCGGCTTCGCGGCCGGCGGTGCAGGCGAGGATCTCGGTCTGTGCGCCGGGGTTGCCGGGCGTCATGTTCGTGGCGACGCCGTAGTAGGTGCCGGGCTTGTGCTCGCTGGTTTCGGCGTACACCTTCTTGGGGGCCACCATCACCGCTCCTGTCGCTAGGGTTATCTGACTTACGGGTGTAATGTTATCGTGTCCGGGGTGGGTGTGTCAACCTGACTTCACACCCCCGAAAACTATTGACGATGACTCGTGTTACGGGTAGGGTCGAGCCGTAACCCTTGACCCCCATCAACCGAAACGGATACCCTGACATGCAGCACACCGACCGCCCCGGCCGCGAACTACCCAAAGACATCCGCCGGATCGCACTCGACCTGGTCGACAACCAAGGCTGGACCTACCGGCTCGGCAAAGGACACCCGATGCTCTACCCCGCCGACAAAACCCAGCCGCCGATGGCCGTCCCAACCACGCCGAGCGAAGCCAGGGGCTACCGGAACTGGATCAGCGCAGTACGCCAGCGCGGAGGGAAAGTCTGATGCTCGACTATCAGGTGACCGTCGAAGCCCGCGAACCCGAGGCGCAGCCCATGAGCAGCGAGCGGGCAGCCGAGGCCACCGCCGCGCTCACCGACGCGCTCGCACAGTCCTTCATTGACGACGCAGCCTGCGGCGTCGGCGGCGACCCGGTCCGGTGGACGGCCACCTTCACCGTGTGGGGTGCCCTCGCGGTCGAGGCCACCGCGATCGCCGTAGGCCGGTTCAACCGGGCGCTTAACACGCTCGCCGTCGCCGCCGAGATCACCGCTGTCAGCGTCGCGCGGACGGACGTCGCCGACGAGCGGCTCGCCCGGCCGGCGATGCCTGACCTTGTGTCCGGTCCCGAGGCCGCGGAGATCCTCGGTGTCAGCGTCCAGCGTGTCCACCAGCTTGCCGCGACCCGTTCCGGGTTCCCGGCCCCGGCGTACAAGTTCCCTGGCGCGTCGCTGTGGCACCGGGCCGCGATCGAGGCGTTCAACGCACGGTGGGAACGCAAGCCCGGCCGCCCGCGTAACCCGAGCGCGGCATGAGCTACGAGCAGTGCGTGATCGGTGCGGACGGCCGATGCACCCGGTGGGCGCACGACCACCCCGGCGAGGACGCCGCATACTGGGACGGCTACGACCAGGGGGCTGCTGACCGTGCGCCCGACGTCGAGCGGATGGCGCTCGGCGCGAACCGGCTCAACTCTTACGAGCGCGGCTACATCGACTCCGGGCACGCGGTGCAGCGCCGCGGCCACGCCGCCCGCTGACCTGCGGCCGGTATATCTGCTGGTATTAAATCCGGCGCTTAGTCCGCGACTGTCCAGTCCGGGTTGTAGTCCGGGTGATCCGACCATGCTGAGGCGAGCGCCTCAACGATCTCGCCGAGCAGCCAGCACCGCGCCTCGTCCTCGGCATTGTCGTAGCCGAGGGACGCCTGGTATCGGGCGACGATCTTGCGTTTGGCTTCGACTTCCCGGAGCACCCGCGCCGGATCATGCCGGGCGATATGGGCTGCTAGTTCGTCGCGGTGGTGCTCGATATATGCCGGCCCGGTCGCGCCCGGTGCCGCGCTCATCGGCTTGTCGTGGTCGTAGTGCGCAGGTGTCAGCAGCAGCCATTGGTCGTCGTAGACAGCCGCGCCCGCGATGTCCTCCTGCCGGAAAGCGTGCCAGCGCGTTCCGGGCGCAGCCTGCGCGGCGCGCTCGTCGTCGGCGAGCCGGGCATTGATGAACCCGATCAGGTCAGGCACCGCGCATCCTTCCCGCCTTCGCCGCTGCGAGCACGCGGCGCGTGTTCCGGGCGTTCTCCCGCTGCCGCAACCGCAGCGCCGCGCAATCGGCTGTCTCCTGACGCCGGGCTGCGGACTCGCCCAGCGCGACCGCAAGCCGGTACATCGGGTCGTCTCGGATCGCAGCAGCCGTAGCGGCAGCCGCGCGCATGATGGCATCCGTCATCTGGCGCCCGAAATCGTCTGCCGGGGCGCGTGTCGGCTCGCTGCTAACTGGCACCGAATCCTCCGACCGCGACGCCGATGCCGTGCGGACACAACCACTGCGGCTCGTCGTCGTTAATCCAGTCCAGGTAGCCGTTCTCGTGGTCCTCGCATGCGCCGCAGTCCCGCGTGAGCGGCACCCCATGCGTGCAGCACTCGGGGCAGCGCGGCTGCGGAGACGCTGGCGCGGTCACCTGGCGCCCCCCTGCAGCCGCACCATCTTGTCGTACCACGCTTCCAGATCACGCGCCCGCTGCCGCTCCCGCTCGGCGCTGTCGGCCTCGGTGTGCGCCCGGTCATAGTCCGCGGTCTTGTACCAGAGCCGGCACCCGCGGCTGTCCTCACGGAACCGGACGCCCTCACCGCGCTCGAACGTGAACGACCAGTGGAGCGCCCGCGGCGCGTTCGCCGGGTCGATCCGGTCCGCGAAATAGCGCAGGTGCCGGGCAGCGAAACACGCCACGCGTCCCGCTATCCGCATCCGGCACCCCTTCCCGCAGAAGATGATCCCCGCCGCCCCGGGTAGTGGCGAAACGAGCCAGGGCGACGGGGACCACAACCCCCTCAGCGGATCAAGCAGCCAGAGCGTAACACCCCTGCGGCACACACACGCCTGCCAGCGGCCGGGACACGACTTGAAGCTCTGGCCGCCGCCCTGGCTGCAGGCCCAGGGCGGCGGCTGGCGACCCCTCGCACAGAGCCAATTGCCGCGATGATCATAGAGGAACGCGCGCCAGTGGCGTGTCCCGCCGCCAACAGGCGAGGGGCACCCGTTGCAGCGGATGCCCCTCTGTGGTGAGGGTCGTCACCTGTCCTGTTCAGACCTTCCCAGCGTAGGACGGCGGCTGCGCTGCAGCCGCCTTGACACACCGCGCGGCTCCGAGGGCCGCGCAGTTGCTACGGTGTGCCGGTCGGCACGGCGACCGTGCATTACGTGCATGCCGTCCCAGCGCCACGGGATCAGAGACCCTTACGGGGGTCACCGTGCGGCGCCACGCGGGGAGCCCGGGCGCAAGGGCTCCCCGCACGCGCTCGAGGACTCGCCGCCTCATGGACTGTCGGCCCCGAGTTCCTCAGCGAGCACCGCCGGGTGGGCGTACCGCAGGCGGTCACCGATCCCCGCTGCGCGGCGACGCGCCTCGTCGGTGCCCCTGATGTCGAGCGTCCCGCCGGTGCCGACCGCCTCGACGGGGGTGAGGCGGCGACGCAGATGGAACGCCACGCCGCCCATCTGGCGCCACTCCGCGGCTGCCGGGTCGCCGACGCCCGCGAGTTGCCTTTCGGCTTCGCGTTCTAGGATCGCGCGGATGGGGGCACCCCCGCGCGGGGCCACGCTTACGTGCCAGACCGGACCCCCGAAACCTGCCTCAATTCATTCGTAGCCGGTGTTGACCGTCAGGACGACGGACAGCCGGGACGGTGTGACGCGGATGAACCGGGGGTGGAGGGTTTCCACCGAGAGCCGGCAGTGGTGCTGGAGCGCGGTGATCTGGTGACGGTTCACTTGCTTTCCGGGTTCCTCTCCGCAGTTATGCGCCGGACGGGTATGCCTGCGTTCTCGGCGCGGGTGATGCAGTCCTGGGTGCCGTGGGTGACGTGCTCTGGCTTCCCGGCGCAGCCCTTCAGCGTGCAGGGCATCACGAACGCGAGGACCAGGTCCGCGCCCGCGTCGACCATCTCCTGATTGCGGAACGGTCCCGCAGCCGGGCCCCGGGCCTCCCACGGCGCGGGGTGACATTCCTGGCGCAGCGTCACGCCACGCATGGACGCGATCAGTCGTGCGGCGAGATCGGCGCACCAGGCCGCAGCCGCCGCGTCCGCGCCGCGAGGGTTCGCGCCGTGGACGACAATGAACACTGACCCCTCTGGGCATTCCTCGCAGACGGTCTTCTTGAGTTCGCGGCCGACGCGGGCCGGATCGGGCCAGTGCCGGGAGCCGGTGACGATCACCCGGAAGTCAGCCACCGGTGCTCCCTTTGACACGGCGCAGGGTGAGGGCGAACCGGACGCCATCGGCTGTCTCGTAGACGAGGCCGGCTTGCCCGTCCGCGTAGCTGCGGTCGACCACGCGGCCACGGTTCTTCTCAACCGCCCGCTGGATCGTGGAGCGCTCTGCCATGTCGCGCTCGATCTGCTTGCGCCATTCCGAGAACTGGTCGGTCACAGGTGCTTGCCTCCGTGCCGGTGGCCGCGGCCCCGGTTGTAGTCGATCTTCCGGGCGTACTCGGCTCCCAGGTCGATGCCGTACCGGCCGCAGGTGTCGAGCAGCCGGATCAGGACGTCGGCGAGTTCGCTGCCGACGCCTTCCGGTTTCGCGCCCGGGTTGCCGCCGGGTGTGATCGCGCAGCCCGCGGTCTGATCCTCAGCCGACCCGGTGACCCGGTATGCCTCGAAGGCTTCGCTGACCTCGGTGTGCAGGAGCGCGATGTCGTCGCCGAAGGCGCGGTCGGTGTCGTGCCAGCCGTTCGCGCGGTTGACCTCGGCGACATCGGCGCCCATCGCCGTGAGGACCGCCGCGACGTGGCGCCGGGTGAGCGGCACCGTGTCGGGGTTGTCGCCGGTGCTGGCGGCGATCATGTCGGCGACGCGCTCGATCACATACGAGCCGTCGTAGTCGGTGCCCCACGCCGGGTTCTGCGCCATAGCGCGGACCGCGCCGACGATCCGTGA
>JAEHJW020007103.1_pt1 | contig 47914 bp, 57 predicted proteins | sample 9271431 | NCBI WGS metagenome assembly JAEHJW02
ACCCGCTAAGAAAATGATTAAATAATCTGTCGGTCGCCCGACAAAAAATAGGAGGTAGTAGCGTGAAAAAGAGATTAATTTTAGTTGCTTACGTTAAAGATGATAAGTTGTTCATTCATACTAAAGCCGAAGGATTTTCTTCTATGGAGATACTTGGAGTTCTGGCGAAAAAAAAGACGATATGCTAAATCAACTTAACAAAGACTATTTGGGGGAAAAGGAGATAATCTTTGTTCGTAAGCGTGTGAAAGAGGGTTGAAACTTTTTGTTATCCGCCGCCGAGAAAACTTTAACAAAGGAAATATTTTTTGGACATAAATTATATGCAAGTAGTTGAAATGACTGACGAAGAAAAACTTAAGATGTATCTTAAAGAACCGAAAGAAAAAATTGCAAAGATGCTTATTGAGTGCAATAAAATTATCGGTCGGCTACAACCGCAAGTTATAGCGAAAACCGCGGGCATAGAGTTTAGACCAAACATTGACAACATAGATGAAATAGTTGCTGATAATTGCCGATTGCATCTTGAGTATATGGATAATGATTTAATCTGGATGGATATAGAATTACCTAACGGAGATGAATACCACATAAATATTTATCACAAGGATAACAAGTGCCACAAACATTTGAAAACTTTAGGCGAAAAAGTAGGATAGCAGTTTTTCGCTATAACAGATGCCGGCGACTAAGCCGCGCCTGTATGTTGGCGGCGTAACATAGAAGTTTAACATGATAACAAAAGGAAAATCATCAATGAAGAAGATAGCAAAATTTGTAGGAATGATTCTATATGTATGCCTAACAATCCCAATGATTGCTTGTGGGCTATGCTTAGTATTTCTTTATAAAGGTATAATTGGGATGTTAGAATTTACACAAGTATATGTGAGTTATTCGATTTCTGTATGGGAGGATTTAGAAGAGAAGAAACAAAGCTCTACAAATGTTAGTTAACACTACATGCATCGGACATGAATCGTTAGTTCTCCGGCGCGGTAGCGACGGTAACGTTAAATCCCTTGCGAAGTATTTTTTGTTATCCACCGCCAATGTTAATGTGCCTCGCAAGCTCGGCACATTAACGGATCTCCGTTTGTGCCGATTGCGACAATACAGAAAATAAAAAATTAGAGGTAAATATGACTATTGTTAAACAAAAAAGAAAAACGAATTGCGAAAGCAATTCGGACACGAAACGGAAGTTAGGGCGTTTGTGCGAAACCTTTACAATAGGAAAACGCATATATAATACTTTGATGATTTGCGGTAGAAGTGTTGATGGAGGTAGTGCCCAAATTTTTGTTGAGTGTGGTAAATGTGGAGATTCTATTGCGTTATTACCAAAAGAAAAAGTTTTTAATAGAAACGAATTAATAGATTCTATACCCGATAAAACAGTTGCAAGCATATTCAAAAAATTTGGATGGAGTGTAAAAGATTTTGGAAGTAATAAGACAAGATGCCCTAAGCACAAATCGCCCTAACGTAGTTGCAAATAAGCCAGCAACGGAATTTATTAACAGACTTATTAAGGAGAAATACTTTGAAAACATTACAAAACTTTTTTAGCCGAACAACTTTAGTTGTCGGCTTGATTTGCTGGTTATAATTTTTTGGGCGGTATTATGCCAATAAAACAAGAAAATAAAAACAAGTACCCTAAGAACTGGAAAGAGATTTCTAACAGGATAAGATTTGAGCGAGCGGAAGGTAGATGCGAATGTAATGGTGAATGTGGATTGCATACAACTACTGGAAGATGTATCGAGCGGCACGGAGAAAAAGCACATTATGCTAAAGGCAAAATAGTTTTAACAGTTGCACACTTAAACCACGATGAAACTGATTGTAGAGATGAGAACTTAAAAGCAATGTGCCAGAGATGCCATTTGCGGTATGATAGCGAGCGGCATAAACAAAATTCAGCAATAACAAGACGGAATAAAAAACAGACTTATGAATTATTCGATGTGAGCCAAAATTCCGTTTAACGTAGTTGCGTTTAGCCGGACACGGAAACAACAGTAAAAATAAATTGGAGTAGAAAATGAACTTAGAGAAAATTGAAAAAGAAATCAGATGGTCAATCGCACATGTAGCAAGAGAATCAGAACAAAACAAAACAGTAGTAGCCGATTGCCAAAAACGTATTAATAAAATATTTGAACACTACAAAGAAAGTGTTCCGGCTGAAACGCTGGTTATAAAAGCCGACTCTCAGGCGATGCCAAACGGCGGACGGATGGAATTAGAAGACCAGGTTTGGAAAAAGTTTGCAGAAGGACTTTGCCATGAGAAAACGAGAGATGCAACTTTTGCGAATATGTTCAAGTGGATAAAAGAAGATTACGAGAAAAAGATTAAATGGTTTATGGGATTGGCAAACGTGATGCAAGTAGAAGGTTATACAGATAAAGCGATAATGAGTATCGATGTAGAAGCGTGGACAGATTATTATTGCAATAAACTAACGCCCGAAGAAGCACTATATGAAGATAACACAAATGGATGATAGCCGTTTGGTCTTTAGAACAGCGCCCGCAACTTACCCGCACCCTGATAGTTGGTTGCGCTAAATGAAAGTTTAATTCGTTACATAAAGGAGTCAAAGATGAAAGAAGAAAAAAGATGCTCTAATTGCTTGTTTGAAAAGAAGAGTCCGTTTGACTATCCATGCCTAAGTTGTCTCAACGATGGTAGTAGCTTTCCCGATTGGAAACCCAAACGCCGAAGGTCAGTTAAGAAGACGGCGGCGGCGCGTAACGGGCTCCGTCCCGTTCACGCGCTTGTTACCCTCGCACCGAAGGGGTCGAAAAGTAAATGAATGAATTTGAATAATTAAACTTGGCAAAAAATACGAGCAAGGCATGAAAAATTTAACCACATACTTAAAGAAGAAGAAAAGACAAGAACAATCATTAATGGAACAAAGAGAGCGTGAACTTCACGAATATCGAACTTTTGTACTTACTTTGGATTTGGAACAAAGAGCGCTATTAAGAAATTATTTAGGTGCAGGAGATAGTTTAGCGGCAACATTAAAGGACATACATGACATCGTTAAATCCCTTGCGAAGTAATTTTTTGCTATCCGCGGCCTCCGTTAGTAATACCGAGCGACAGCGAGGTATTACTAACGGCTTTGCGTTTAGCCCGTTTGCGGTAAAAAACAAAATGGAGTTTATATGAGAAAATTTATTAAAGAAGAATTAGAAAAAGCACAAGACTCTGCGCACAATTTTAATTTGCAAGATCAACAAGCTCTTTACGGTAAACCACAGCCATGTATAAGGATTATTGATGCCTTCAATGTATGTTTAGAAGCTATTGATAAAGACCGAGCAAATCGGGCTGAGACGCTGGTTAGGCAAGGGCGTTCTTTGCCCGATGTTGCTTGCGGTAATTGTGGGAATTGCAGTTTTTGGAAAAGATTAGGCTCTGATACGGATACAATTTTGTATGGTGCTTGCAAATATGAAACAAAGTTCCCAGATTCAAGATTTGCACGATCTGCTGGACAGAGGAAAAACATGAGAGAGAATGACGGTAGAAATTGCCCTTGTTATGAGAGCAAGCCATCTGCCTAACATATTTGTGCCTAAGCGGTTGGCGAAAATAAAAAGGAGAAATAAATGAAATTAGCAGACACTATTTACCAGATTTTAGCAATAGAAACCTATGCAGAAGAATACCAAAGCCCAATACATAGGGAACAAGTAAAAACAAAAATGCGAGTAATTGCAGATAAAATAGCCAATCAGCTTGAGGCGCGAGTTATGGTGAAATTTGCGGACGTGGAAAAAGATATTGATGATAGAATGGTTGGCAAAATAATTAAAGGTGATTTGAACGGGCAAAAGATTGACGAGTTGAAACAAAAGCGTGAAGTAATGCAAGGCAAAAAATAAGCATAACAGCCGGGGCGCATGAGGAGCGGCGAAGCCGCCGCCTCCATGCGCCGGTTATACCGCGAGCGAAGCGTCAAGAGTAAGAAATTGGATTCAGAGAAATAATTAACATGAACGAAATACACTTTAGTAGTAAATCTAACGAATGGGGAACTCCAAGCGAGCTATTCAACAAATTGAATGAAGAATTTCACTTTACTCTCGATCCTTGTTGCACAAAAGATAATGCAAAGTGCGAGCGGTATTATACGATTGCCGAAGACGGTTTATCTAAGGACTGGAAGAACGAGATTGTATTTATGAACCCGCCCTATGGATCTCAGATAGGGGCGTGGATTGAAAAGGCATACAATGAAAGTTTGAAAGGATCAACTGTTGTTTGTCTGATACCAGCGAGAACGGATACAAAGTATTGGCATGATTTTATTTTTGGAAAGGCACAAATTAGATTCTTAAAAGGGCGGGTGAAGTTTGCAGGTGGATTGTATAGTGCGCCCTTTCCTTCGGCAATCGTTGTTTTCCAGAAAGGTGTTCATGTTAATTTTCGCTCATGCGCCCCGGCTGTTATACCGACGAGCGAGAGCGAGTCGGTATAACAGCGCCCGCTATTTGCCCGCGCTTGTTGGGTTTAATTGATTATGTTATTTTCGAATAACACGACACATAAAAAAGAGGAAGATATGAACAAAAAAAAGATTGTTATTGTATTGACCCTGTTGTTATTACAAGTGGGAGTGCTAGTATTTGGAGTTGTTTTAGTTGGAATACAATCTACCTTAATTGTGATAGGGGTGGAAATAGCTTTGATAGTTTTCCTATTTATAATTGGAGGAATCTTCCGACTATGAATTGGCCAATGATACATAACATAAAAAGGAAGGTGAAGGATGGCTGAAATATGGTTCCACAAAAATTGTGATTGCAGAAATGCAACAGCAACTACTAATCAAATTTCTATGCGACAAAAAGTAAATGTAGAAAATGATGGCATTATTATGACGGTGACTTTTCATCCAGGCCCGGTTTGTGATAACTGCGGAGAGCCGTGGATCGAAGGCATTAATCCTCTAAATGTTCCGTTGCATGATAAAGCGTCGGGCACAATTGCGAGTTCTCAAGCAAGCCCGGGCGCTTCCGGCACAAAAGAAGGTTTAAAAAGCAATGAATGAAATACTTTTTACTAAACATCTTTTAACGGGCTTGCTACGAAGCAATTGTATAGCGGGCGCTGTTCTCAAGGCGCGCCCTGGGCGCGCCTTGAGAACGGTGTGGCAAATAAGCCAGCAACGGAAATTATTTATAAACTTATTTTAAGGAGAACTACTTTGAAAACACTACAAAACTTTTTTAACCGAACAACTTTAGTTGTCGGCTTGATTTGCTTGTTATGCTTTTTGTTGGCGGGCTGTAATGAATGGAAAGTTAAAAAACATAGTGGATTTATGGCGCCCGATGTTTATGAATTAACCAACGGCGATATATCAATCAAATATTACAACGGTGATTGCTGTTGTATAGCCAAAGAAGTATTAACGGAAATAAAAAAGAGGATTGAAGCAAGCCAAATAGATGTAGTAAAATTAAATGACAAAAAGTTTGTTGATGAATATTTACGGAAACTTTGTAATGAAATGCGAGCCAACAAATAACCATAACGTAATGAGCACAACCCGCAAAAAACGGGATAGATAAAAAAAAATAGTTCTTAAAAATTTTGAATGACATAACAAACAAAAAACCCGACAAAAAATATTTGTCGGGTTGGTGCGGTAGTTATGGGTTTTTGCGCGACTTACTTTTGATTGACATATTTTTCAATCAAAGAGACAATAACCGAAAGCATTGTTTTGCCTTGCGTGGCGCATTTGATTTTGAAAGCCCGCCAGAGCGAGCTTTCGATTTCAAGTTTGTAAAAAGACTTAGGCATTTTCAACCTCATCTTCAATTTCTTCGATGCCAGTTGTTACTTGCCAGTTTTTTTCTTCTGCGATTTGATTAACAATAGCGAGGTCTTGGCGGGCGTCTTGTTCAGATTCAAACCAAATTGCGTTTTCTGGTAATTTGCTGAAATCAGAAAAAGAACCGTGATATTCTCTTGTGTCGCCGAAAGAAACGTAGGTTAAAAAATACTTTTTCATTTTGTAACTCCTTTAGTTGTTGATAAAGTCAATCATAATTTCTACTGTAAAGATAGTGAATACAGTGTTCAAAGTCAAGAGAAATCGACAAGAAAATAAAAATATTTTTTAAGGGAGGTAGAAGGCAAAACAATGCGGTTTGGAACTGAAAACGAATTTAAGCGCAAAACACCCATAACGGTGTTGGCAATAATGCGCTGTAATCAAAAAATAAAATAAGGAAACGAAGCAATGAAAAACCAAAACAGAATTTACAAACTTTTCGGAGTCGCATTGATTGCGTTGTTATGCTTTTTTTTGCCGGATGTGAAAGCGCAAGATAAAGGAGTGGACGCAATGAAAAACAGAATAGTAAGTAAAAGTTTAATCGGTACAACCTTTTTGCCTATACAAACGACCTCATTTCATTTCGGACAATCACAAGATGCAGAATTTACTATTACTTGGAAGGATAATAAACTTGAAGTGTTATACGGGAAAGAAACAAAACCAAGTGAAGCTGTAAAACAATTTTTTAATTGGCTAAAAGAATATTCGGAACAGAATTACTATATAATTAAAAAAGAAGATTTAGATAAAGTGTTAGGCAAAAAATAAGCATAACGGGTGCAGCGCCTAAGCGGCGCTTGTAAGGTAATTACGACACATAGTTTTTTCAAATAACATGATACATAAAGGAGGTAGCATGCATACTTGTTCATGGTGTGGTAATAAAATTGAAAATGATAGTTGGTGTAAAGATCCAAAGGATAAGCGGCGCTATATATGTGACGATTGTTATAGAGATAATTACACTGAAGATTGCCCCCTCTGTGAAGATTATTACGAAAAATCGGAGATAGCAGATGCCTTTTGTTTAGCGCCAGAGACAGCCAAAGATATGGGTATGAAACCAGGTATTTATAAAATAAAAGAATATCCATTCTATTACGGAAATTGCGTCACTGGATTTGATGATTTCTTTGAGGGGGCAATCGAACTTATCAAAGAAATAGAGTTCAGCAATTTTCAACGAGGTTGTGAAAAAATTTGTAAACATTGTTATGAGGAACATATTGAAGAGGTTTCAATCGTCACATGTTAGTTGCCTTACAAGCGACCGCTTAAGGCGTTTGTTACCCACAGCGCCGTCCGTCAGAGGCAACGAAATTTTTAATTGGAGAAGAGAAACACGTGGCACAATTTAATGTAACAAACGCTGGCGCTGCACCCGTTACCCACAACGACGTCCTTCGGACGGCGCTGTGGGTAACGGTGTGGCAAATAATAAGTGCGACTAAAAAAGAAATGAATAAAAAATTAACTAACAAACATTACTAATAAAAATAAGCCGTAATAATAACCAAGCATCTTATTGATTTGCTTGTTATGCGGCGGGAGAACAATATGCCAACAGGTTACACAGCAGCAATTGCAAACGGAATTACATTTAGGCAATACGCAATGGATTGCGCAAAGGCTTTCGGAGCGTTAATCACAATGAGAGACGAACCAGCAAACGCCGAAATACCAGAAAAGTTTGAGCCAAGTAAATACCACATTGATAAAATTACTGCGGCAGAAAACGAATTAAAAGAATTGCGAGCGATGGATGATAGTGAAGCTGAAAAACGAGCACGCTTAGAGTTTGAACAGGAATTAGAATCACATCAAAAATATGTAAATGATAAGAGCGAATTAAAGGACAAATATTTAGCGATGTTGAAACAAGTTAAAATTTGGCAACCACCGACAAGTGAGCACGTAGAATATAAAAATTTTATGATACAGCAAATTGAGCAGAGTATAGATTTTGATTGTACAACAACTTATTTAAGTAAGCCAGCGTTAAAAAGCGGGCGAGTTTGGCTGAACGGTAAAATTGACCGTGCTTTGAAAGATTTAGAATACCATAAAGAAGAAAATAGAAAAGAAATTGAGCGAGCAGAAGGAAGAACGGCGTGGGTTAATGCCTTGCGCAATTCGCTCCCGTCCGCATAACTACTCTTTAAGCAGATTCACAAATAGGAGTTAGAAACCATGCAAAACGATGAATTTACGCACTATTACGGGCATTATAGACAGAGAAGTAATTATGTAATACACGGGAACGTAATACATAAAGGTAAGACTTTTCAATTTCGGGCAGATGGAGAATTAAGAAAGAATATAGAAAATTTATCGAAAGAACTTAACAGGCAAGCAGATGCCAAAACGATTAAGGACATTCTCGAAGATTTCTTTCTGGAGCAGAAACTAAGAGAGCAGAGGTTTGAGTTAAGCGATCTAAATAAATCCGAGTTACCTAAAAGATTCATTTAATCACGGGCAAAAATATGAAAGAGCCGGAAAAAACAAAAAGAAATTATCTAGTTGTAAGTAAAGTGTTAGAAGGGGAAGATCTTCACGAGGTAGCAGAAGAACTCGGAGTCTCAGATGTCCGGGTCGGACAGATATGCCACGACACCTTCCGGAAACTTCTTCCCGGAGAAGAGAGACTAAGATTTCGCTCCCCAAAAGTTGCGGCTATGGAGTATAAAGAACAACTAAAACAAAGTTTACTTAGTAGAATAAATAATTCTAAAACTCATTCATAACTAATTGTCATTGAAGAAATGAAAATCAAAATAACTTTCTAATAACATACGGAGAGGGGGGTGTGTGGGATTTTCCTTCTCTCTCTTTTTATTAAAAATTAAGAGCACTAATAATAAACGAAAGGTATATATTCAAGTAAATTAAAAGTACAGTTATAACCGGAAAGACTTTGTAAATAACAAAAATAACAGAGATGGAAAAGGGCAAAACAAATAATCCGAACGGCAGGCCAAAGGGCAAAATAAATAAGGTCAGAAAAATGTTACAAGAACAGATTTCCGACAAGACCGTAACGATGTGCATTAGGAAGCTAGAAAAACTGGCAGGTGAGGGGAATACGGATGCGATTAAATATTTACTTGATCAAAAATTTGGCAAAGCTACACAGAGGACAGAGCTTACAGGTGAAGATGGGAAAAAAGTACAAATTGATATCGTTTACAGAGTTGCAACTCAATGAAAATAATCATACTGCTAATAATTATGCTGAATAGTTTTGACGGCATTAAATTAAATGGCGAGTTTCGCTATACGCCACAAGCCAAACAAAAGCTATTCCACGATGCTATATTAAACCGTAGCGAAAATGGATACAGGGATTTTCTTTATGGAGGAGCGGCTAAAGGTGGGAAGTCGGAATCCTTAAGATGGGAAGCTCACAGAAATTGTTTGCAATATCCAAGATTGAGAGGATTGCTCATTAGATCAGCTTTCCCGGAACTCCAAAGGACACATCTTTCAAGAATCAAATATGACCTGCCAATGTCGGTAGGAAGATATAACGAACAAAAGCATTTTTATACGTATGATAATGAAAGCGTTCTAGAGTTCGGTTATGGGGAAAGAGAGTCAGACTTTGCCCAATATCTCTCCGCCGAATATGATTTTATTCTTATAGACGAGCTTACAACAATCCCCTTTGACTTCAGTTATAAGTTAAGATCAAGGTTAGCGGCAAGCAGAAGCGATTTTATTCCTTTTTGGGCGGGTGCGACAAATCCAGGGTCAATAGCCCACGTTGATGTGAGAAACTATTTTGTCAGGAAAACAAATGTTGACTCCGAAAGATTCTCGCAATATAATCCCGATAGAGTTTTCTTCCTTCCGGCAACGGTTTATGATAATGAAATTTTATTGAAAAGAGATCCCGAAGTTCTTAATAGATTAAAACAAATGTCGTTAAGTGATCAGCAGAAATACTTACACGGCAATTGGGACATATTCGAAGGACAGTTCTTTGACGAATTCTTCGAAAGCGTACATGTTATTAAACCCAAAGATTATCTCGCTTATGAACAAATAAAACAATTTAAGAATGTAGCTGGATTTGACTATGGCAATCAAAGCGTAGTCGAATATATGTTTATGGATTATAACGGCAATGTAGTCGTATATGATGAGTGGACAGACAAGAATGGAGTGAGAAGCGAAAAGGTTAAAGGATTAAAAGATTTTGCTGTAAAACGTGGGTTGTTAAAGATTGATATTGAGGCAGATACAAACCTTTGGCTCCCGGATCAATTTGATGTAGATAATTCTCATTACCCAGCAAGTGATTTTATTGCCGTAGATTTAAGGCTTAACAAGGTCAGCAAGAATCAAACTTCGCCCGAAAAACACAGAGGATATAGAGTCGCGTGTAATGATGCGGTAAAAGATTACTTACATTGGCAAGAAGAAGACGCGACTTTAATAATCAAGCCAAAATTAAAGATTTATGAAAGATGCACACAATTAAGAGAAACGCTTCCCGCATTGATAACGGCGAAAAACGATCCCGAAGATATTGAAGACGGTCAGAATGATCACTCTTACGATGCCTTCAAGATGGGATTTATGACCCTATATAAACCGAGAGAGCCAATAAAAGACACCCGTTCCGAATGGCGTAAACGGCTTGACAAGAAGAAAGAACTGAAAAAGAAATCAATATATGCGGCATAAAATGAACGCAAAAGGATGTGAGTTTTGCAAATACAGATACGAAGAAGAACATATCCCCGAAGAAGGCGAAATGTGTTTCGGGAATGGTTACGAAAAGGATCATTACTGTAAGAAGTTCGAGAGCATAATTAAAAAGTTTAGTTTTAGTGAATCGTTCCTCATAAAGAAGAGGCAATTTGTTCTTCCCCATAAACCGCATGGGATGATGTGCGATTATTTCAAGGCAAGAATATAATACCTAAATAAATTTTTTCACTGGACAAGTTTAACCAACCCCAGTTCTATCTACTCAAAGAGAGTGGACGGACTGGGGTTTTTCATTTTATAGAGGTTACCATGGCAAAAATTGACATCTTCGATCAATCAAGAGTGGCAGAAGTCATCCAGGTTTATAACTCACAACTTGTGAATTTCAAACCTATTTATGACGAAATGAATAAGAACTACAATATGGTAGTCTCTTCAAACCAGTGGGAATCAGATATCAAAACAGCACTTCTTGAACAAGGCAAGTCTGCAAACGCTTACAACCTACTCTCAAATGTGATAAAACACATGAGCAGCTTAGAGGCGGGGAATAGAAAGAAAGTCACGGCTTTGGGTAGAACATCCGGAGATGTACAAATGGCTGCTACGCTTTCAAAACTCATTGATTGCCTACTCTATAATCAGAAGTTCGACTATCACAGAACAAGGGCGTTCATTGATGCCATTATTGCAAGAATCGGTTGGCTAAGAGCTATTTGGAGTTTTGACGATGATCCGCTTGGAATGCTGGACTTGCAAAGTATTAATCCAATGCAGATAATGTTCGAAATGGGCTACTCTGATATTACACTTAAAAAAAGCAGTTACGTTCTATACACGCCCGATTTGTCTTTAGACCAGATAATTAATCAATACGGTCAAAAAGACAAGAAGATACAAGATCATATCGTAATGCAAGGGGATAATTACTTCTCAAATCAATCGCCAGAAGACAAGAAGAAATTTCTTTCAACTACTATCAGAACGCTGATCTCGACCACGCAAGAGTTCTTTAATCTCGGGACCTCAGACGAAAGTTCAAACATACTTCGGAATGAAGCGTGGTACGATCCTCTAACTGGAAAATTCAAAGTTTTGGAACTGCATGAAAGACGGACTACCCGCAGACTTCTACTTTACGATCCAGCAGAGAACAAAAACCACGACATTACAAATGGAGTTATGGGCAAAGACAAAAGAGAAGACTCCGAATTAGTGCGTCAACAAATGGCAAAATACCCGGAAGCCAGCGAACCATCGTGGAAACCGCGAAAAACTATTTGGATTACAACAGTTATCCCGGCGTTAAATATGAAAGTAACAGATGAGCCTTACGCCATAAGATCCAAAAATTTCATGTTCACACCGGTATTTTGTTACGACTTCCACGCAGATATGAAACAAACCCAAAGTGTAATTGACGAGTTAAGAGACGCACAGAGCGATTATAATAAGACCAGAAGCGCACTTTTGGAGTTATTGGTAAGATTCTCCGCGCCGGGATTCTTGGTTGAGGAAGGAACTATTGACGGATTCGAAAGCGATTATACGGGTATTACCGCTGAAGTTGGAAGATATAGAAGGGTAAAAGCGGGAAAACTTGATAGGATCAAGCCAGAAACAATGCCGTCCATCCCTCCAGAACTCTTCAGGAACGCAGAAGAATCAAAGTATTTGTTAGAATACATCTCCGGAGCCACAAAAACAGTCAGGGGTATTGCAGACAGCGCAAACGAACCGGCAAGTCTTAACAGACAACGTAACGAAGCAGCTATCCAACTTATTCAACACATCTACGACAATCTTGACCAAGCCGTAGTTCAGGTGGGCGAAAATGTAGTTTCAAACATTCAGAAGTTTATGACTATGCCGAGAGTCTTTAGAATCATTAACGACTTTGACAAACCAGAATATCTGGAAGTCAATAAGCCCGAAGTCATACTTGAACAGGGAAAGATAGTTGAAAGAATTCTGAATGATGTTACAATCGGCGAGTACGATATTGTAATCAGCAACAGCCCTTACGGTCCGACCGAAAGAGAAATGGAGTTCGTTAAACTTGTAGATTTGATGAAATTTGCTCTTACAATAAGCCCAGAGTTCGGAATAAAGCTATTCCCGGTAATGGTAAAGGCAAGCGATAGTTCGTACCGTAGCGAGGTCTTAGAAGCTCTTGGAATGATGGGAGAAAAGAAAGACGACCCGCAGGCACAGCAACAAATAGCAATGCAAGCACTACAGAACGCTTTTCAACAGTTGGAACTTGATAAAGCCAGAGCCACAGTCCAGAACCAAATGATTCAAAATCAACAAGATCAAGTTGAGACCGAAGGAATCGCTCTCGATAACGCTAAGAAAAAAGTTGAATTACAACTTGGAGCGCAAGGGCAGATGATTGACAACGCACAAAAGAATCAAAGTCTTCAAGCGGCAAAGCAACAGCAGATGATGAATGCGCTGAATTCATTAACAGGCAAGCAGGCGAATGCGTAAGTCAAAAATGAAGAAACCCACAGACTCCGAAAACCCTTACAAGTTCATCGACTCAATGAGCAAAGAGCAGAAGATTGCCTACAGGAAGAAGATACTCCGGCGATACGCAGAACTAAGGGAATTGATTGAGTACATAGATTCAAAACTTAATTCTTAATAAAAAATTAAGAGTACAACAATTTCTAACTCTCTTTATATTTGACGTAGATGAAACAAGAGAGCCAACATAGGATAAGCCCCAAGCCCCTATTTGAAAAATGGATAAGCCGATTCTTAAACTCTTCCAAAAACATTCTTCTTTATGTGTTCGCAATATTAGCATTCGTAGCAATTATAGCATTAATAATTTTCGTTGATAAACTGAGAATTATTTTATGACCTTCACGCTCACAGAACTAAATAAACATTTAGACAAATTCTTTTCTCCGCAAAAATGTCCCTTCAGAATTGAAGCGGCGATAGAATTAATATTTGATAAAGTGGATTGGTTTTTGCTTGAAGACCCGACATTTCCGAACAAACAAATATTTTACAAAACAACAATTGGATTTGTGAGATTGTTTTTTAATTAAAAGGAGAGTTATGACCATCTATGAATTTTTCTTTCAAAGTTTCTGGCATTACTTGGGGGCTACACTATGGTTGTTAATTATCATTGGCTGGTTGCAGAAACGAATCTTTCCACGTATTACAAGCGGATGGATTAAGTTCAGAGAGATGTATAAACGGAATTTTACAAAAGAACTAAAAGGAGAAAAGAAAATCTAATGACCGAGCAAATTAAAGTAACCCGCAAAGAGATATTGGAAATGGCATTTGGGACAAAACAGAAATTGAATAAACTGTTATTTCTCTTCACAGAAGAAGACGTGTTAAAAATTTATTATACAGAGTTCAATTCAAGTATTTATAAAGCCGGAATATGGTTAGATGTTTATGCGGATAGTTTCAACAAAGATATAGCGGTAGAATCAGACGAGTTAAAAGAAGTTGCAGATACCGGCACTATTCATAATGCTAATCTGAAAATAGAGTATCGATTAAACTTTTTGTCAAGTATTGCCGCAAGGTTAATAAAATATGGAGAAAAGTGTGCCAATGGGGAACAGGCACACGCCCTCTTAAAGGCGCTAGATTACGTGAAAGAGGCAATAGGTTTCTTGGGATTGATGAAATGAAAGAGATTAAACTCACACAAGGTAAAGTTGCCTTAGTCGATGATGAAGATTATGAATATTTGGATCAATTTAAGTGGCAGGCGAGCAAAGGACTCCACACTTATTATGCTCGGAGAAATGGGCGATTATACAATGGGAAAAGAATAACTATACGAATGCACCAAGAGATTATGCACTTTCCCGATAATATGCTGATTGATCACATAGACCACAATGGGTTGAATAATCAGAAACATAATCTTAGAGTTTGTACCATATTACAAAATCAAATGAACGCAACCGGAAGGGAAGATTCTAACTCAATCTATAAGGGGGTGTGTTGGCACAAACGAATTCAAAAATGGAGAGCGCAAATACACCTTAATCGAAGACAAAAGTTTCTTGGTTATTACAAAAACGAAGAAGATGCAGCAATGGCATATAATAAAAAAGCGAAAGAGCTTTTCGGCGAATTTGCTAAATTAAATATTATATAATCGGTTATCTGGAGTTGATGAGATGAAAATAATTTTCAAAACAAACAGAGGCGAAAATGTTTAACTACAAAAGAATGAGAAAACTTGAAGTTAAGATTGATCAACTCCGATTGAACGGTTACGAGCGAGAAAAGGAGTTGGAATTGACCAAAGAAGAATTGAGGAGTTGTAAAAGACAGAATATAACGATGCAAGAAAATCTGGATGAGCTAGAGAAAACTAACGCAGAGCTAAGAAAACTAATCCCCGATCCACCGGTAAGAACATTTGTGATTTTTTTCAGAGATGGACGGAACGAAAAAGTAGTTAAAGCCAGAACATATCAGAGAGTAGGTGATCAGTACTATTTTCTCGACAAGAAAGATACGGTTGCGGTATTCCTTTATAACGATGTGCTGGGGGTAAAATCCTAATGACCGACCTCAAGGAATTCAATACTTGGGTGCAAAGTCTCCCGAATACACAGAAGCATGAGCTATGCGAATTCCTTGATACGCTTAGAATCTGTCACCAAACAAGTTTAGTTGTTGGAATGTTTGTAAACGTAACTCCCAAAAACGAAGTTACTTTTGACGTGCAAAAATTATCTTATGGCAGTTTGAAGAAAATACTTAACTCAAAAAATTAAGAGCACAACAAATTTAGTAGTTCTATATATTCACGGTAAATAATGGCGGGTTGCATGTAACTGGCAACAGGCGACTCTCATAGGGTCGTAATTGGAGGTTCGATTCCTTCACCCGCTACTAAAAATAAATAGCAGCACCCGGACAAGTTTTAACAACCCCGGTTGGAAGTAGAAAGATTTCTTTCTCTCACTTCTAATCGGGGTTTTTTATTGTGGAGGATCAAAGCAATGGCAGACCAAAAAGTAAAAGAAGCAATGAAAAATAAACTTGAAAGCGTGAATATGCCTAAGCCAAAAGACAGGAAGGCTATTGACGGCGTTGAGATGATTGACGGCAAAATCACAGCAAATTTTACTACAGAGAAGAGAGGCGGGAAACTAAATGAATCAATGGCTTATGTGCCGCCCGTGAAAAGAATTTTTGACGACTTCAACCAATTTTCAGAAGCAGCCGAATCGTTCTTCGGCATTAGTGAGAACGAAATAGAATAACTAACACCCAAAAACTAAACGCGGAGAATCCCGCTAAGGCGGGACTGCAAGAGGAGAACATGGGAAAAGATTTTGAAGAAACAATAAGCAATCTTGAAAAATTCGAGTCCGAGGGACTTGATAAGGTTGCACAAGTAATTGATGACGCATCACCCGAAGAAGTAGCCGCTCTTTTGGAGTTGCATGATGAGGCGCAGACAGGTTCACCAAGCACCGAGGAATCGGAGAATGCCAGTGAGAAAACCGGAGCCGAAGCCGCACCAACGCCCAAAGAAGAAGCTAGACCAAAGGAAGACGATAAGCCGGCGCCAGTAGAGACAAAGGAAGAAGCGAAAGCTGAACCTCCCGAAAGCAAAGGACCTATCACAATCTCCGATGATTACATTTCAAAGGCTGATGAGAAAGACAGAAACATCCTACAAGGTATTAAGGGCGAGACATTCAGCCCGAAAGGTTTGCAGAATTATATCAACGCTCAACGTGAAATCGGCAGACTTGGCACTAAGGTAGGCGAGCTAACAAAAACAAAAGAAAAGCCGGAAGAAAAACTCATCCCGGATAAAATTCCTCAACAGCAATTGACTGAAGAAGTTGAGAAACTAAAAGAACTTGAAATTCTAAACAGATTAAGAAAATCATTCGATCCAAATATTCCCGAAGACCCAACAGAGGCAGAAGAGTATTTGAATTCGTTGCCTTATACACAGCAACGCAAATACGACAGACTCGAAACCTCTATTAGAAGTGAAGTCGATCAGGACTTTAATAAAGCAATTTATTTTCAACAGAACCAAAGCACAATCAATTCGAGCGTAATTAAAAACGACATCCAGAAAATCATTGACGAGTTGAAAGAGGATGGTATTGAAGACCCGGCAAGGTTCGGGCTTGATCTTACCATCGTTAAAGACGCTAATGGAAATAGCAACAACACTCTGTTGCAAGAACTGATCACCACAGATGGAAAGACTCTCGATAAAAGTTTGGTTACTTATGTAGGCAACGTGCCGATATTCAACGAGGATGCTATCTATAACAAATTCTTTGCAGTCAAAAGAAAAATGATTAGAGAGATCATCCGTAAACAAACATCGGTTGAGTCCCGCAAAGAAGCGTTCAACACGCTTTCTAAACAAGAAACAGAGGCAAATAACACGGCTTCGAATCTTAAAGGAGGCGGTGCTTCGGGCGCTTCGCATGAAAAGGAAGTTGATTTAGACAAGATAGATGATCTTGATCCACAGTCAGTTGAAAAGCTGTTGAAGGAAGCTAACTAAATATTAACCTTCTTTAACAGGAGAACATTATGAATATGTTCAATTCAGATATTAGGGCGTATAGAAAACTGCTTAGTGCAGACTTAAAATATGCACCCTTTTATGGCGACTCGTTCTGGACCCGCTACATGGGTTTTGTCGGTTCCAAGGGGAACTATCCTCAATCCGTAGCATTAGGTTCAAGTGAAACAAAAAGATTAACCGCTACAGGCAAACCTATTGAAGTCTTAACAAACTTCATGGATGAACCGGGCGATACGATGGAAATTCCATTACAAAACCCTTTGACCGACCAACCTCTTTATGATACACAGTTACTGAACAATGAAGAGGAACCAAAATTAACTTACATGACGGTCCATACTCACATCTTTAGAAAAGGTGTTGTTCTAAGAGACTCAAAAGTAAGCGAACAGGTATTAAAGAAAATCGCTAAAAAGTTGATGGGTCAATCACAAGCGAACTTGAAAGATTATTTCAGACGCTTAATTGGCTACCAACCATATTTAGCATTACTCGAAAAATACTCCGCTAATTTAACTGCCGCAAAAGCCGTATCCGGCGGTTTAGGATTAACCCCGGTATTGCATCCTAACTTCTTTGTAGCCGGAACCACAAAACCAACATGGAGCGAAACACCAGCTACCTATGCCACAAACGTAGCCAATGCCCTTGCTACTCTTACTGATACTGCAAGCAAGAGAATGTCTGCCGAAATGGTTAAGAAGATGGTCCGTGAAGCATCCTTACTGAAAATCCGTCCAGCAACAAACATCAACGGTACGCTGCTTTATGATATCGTTATGTCTGAAGCTGCTGCTTATGACTTATCAAAAGATACAGAGTTCCAGACAGCTTTTAATTACGCATACATGGGGGCACAGGACAAATCAAAACTGAATTATGGACAGATTGACGGCACAGTATTCTTCAACGCTTTAATCCATGTTGATCAGACAATCCCAGACGCAAAGATAACTGGCGATACAGGTTTTGATAGCTCCAAGACAGTCAGTTTTGGTAACTACAATACTTATATGGCTAATCCTATTTCGGCGGGTCAGAGAAAACTTGCAATTCTTTTTGGCGCGAGTGCGGTTGGTTGCGGTTATGCTGCTCCTCTTTCGTTCGAACAAGAGAATTGGGATTATAAGTACAAATTAACCGAAGGTGCTGATATGTATATCGGTTTCGAACGTGCCGATATTCTTGACTTCGATGGTAAATACGGAACAGCCGGCTACTTGAAAGAGAATGCCAGTTCATTAGTTGTCGCTCATTGGGCTGATAACAACACAGTTACATTTTAAGTGATTTAGCCCGGCTCCGGTCGGGCTAAGATTTTCTCAATAAAATTAATAGAGGTGTCCAATGGGACAAGGAACAAGATATAACAATGCTCAAGTTGTTGACGGTGAAGCGTGGAATGAAAAATATGCTATCGCCGCTGCTACTGCCGCACTATTAAAAAATGTTCTTGTTGTTGGTGCAGACGGCAACAAGAAAGTAATTGCGGATTATGATAGTTCAACAGCTTTTTCCGTCACCGCAAAAGCCGCATGTGCAAATTTTCCAAAAGGTTCTGAGGTATTTGACATTCAAGCTAAAGTTATTTGGAAAAAAACAGCAGTCGAAGGCACAGACACATGGTACTATTCAACAGTTGGGACATTAGCGACTTCGAGTGGAGTGGCTACTTCTACTGCTGCAGCTGCTACTATCAACGAACAATCCGGTGTTATAACAACCGAAGCTCTAACTACAGCTGGTGATGCTGATTATACTTTTACTCTTACTAATTCTTTTATTACTGCTACTTCTAAAGTGTTTGTAAGTGTCGGCAAAGGTACAGCTACAGCTGGTGCTCCAGCAGTAGCATGGGTTACTCCAGGAGCGGGTAGTGTGGTTATTATCATTCGCAATACTTCACCTTCAGTAGCTCTTAATGGTACTATTGAAATTTCGTTTCTGGCATTTAATTAAATAGTTAAAAACAGCCCGGTTCTGCCGGGCTTGTATTTCTAAAAATAGACTGAGGAAACAATGAGAATTGTATTAACTCGACCCGGTATTACAAAATTCATAGCATCCGAAGAAGGAATTGATATTGATATCGTTCCCGGAATTCCTTTCGAAGTCCCCGAAAGTCTCGGACAGGCAAGGATTGAAGCAAGTCCAAATCTTTTCAGAGTTGCAACAGAAGAAGATGAAGAATACGCCAGAGAGTACAAAGCGCAGAAGATTGCCGAACTCAACGCATTAATTGAAGGGACTAAGATTGAAGCTAAAGCGAAAATCGAAAAGATTCAAGAACCGGAAAACCCGGCAGGGTTTACTAGAGAAGAATCAACAGCATTAAACCCTAATTCCACAATAGTCGCCACCCAAGGATTTGACGCACTTGCTTTTATAGCCGACAACGAACCTCTTACAGAAGACAAACTAAAAAGTTTAGAGCGTCCACAACTATTTGAAATCGGTGCGACAATCGAGCTTCAATTCCCGAAGAATATTTCCACAGTAAACTTAATTCAAAAAATAATTGATGAAGTGAACAAAAAGGTTGACTAATGCCGACTGCCGTTAGAAGCCCTAAAATATTTGGAAGAATTAAAAGAGTTCTTCGCATGAAAGGAATTGCCGAAGATGTTATTCTCGATCCAGAAATCTATGATGAGATGAACGAGGGACAAAAACAAGTTTTTCTTGAAGTCCCCATTCAGCACGAAAAAACTATTGCCATGGCTATTGGGATAAAAGATTATACTCTGATTGAATCCACAAGAGAAGTTTACGGATCTATACAAAAATTCATTCCCCCTTCTACTTGGAATTATCCCATAAAATATGTTTACCCAGCCGAGTGGGATGATATAATTAATAGCGGAGAATACGATTCTTATACTAATCCGGTGAGAGCGACTATTGTAGGAAATAACTTAAAACTTTACCCAGCCCCATTAGTAGTTGAGAACCTAACTCTATTCGCTTTATTAAAAATGCCAGCTACAGATTTATCCTCAACGGTAGAACCGGAGACGCCGGAAGACTTTGATGCGGCAATAGGCGACTGGGCGTTGTGGAAATTACTTGGCGATAAAACATTCTTAGAATCATTCAAGAATCAAATTACAGTAGTTGGAAATGTAAACGGGTTTAAAGGATTTTTGATTCAGAAGCCGCGAATAACGGGATGGTAATTTATGGCTAACAATATTAAGCTCGAAAGAATCAGCGTTGAGTTTGCTAAAAGAATTAACGATGCTTTTACTTCTGCTGGAGTCGCAATAACCACTGGGGATCAAGACGGTGTAGTCCTTGCTGCCTCGGCAAGGATGGCATACATTAATAAAGCCATGTTAAAATTATTCAACGATGTTTGGATGTCCGTGCAGGGCGACAGACAAAAATTTGCTCAAATATTCCCGGAATTAATTTCCGCAAGAACAGTTACAACAACATCGGGTTCGGCTTATATAATCGCTACGCCAAATTTAGACTTTTTCCAAATGATTGAAGCTACAGTCGCGGGAATTCAAGCATCGGTTTTACCATCATATTTTTATCAGACAGTTAAAAGCGGGAAGACTCCACAGTTTAAGGGAGACGCGAGTAATCCGATGGCAGTTGAGATAAACGGGACTATTTATTTCTTGCCCGATGTATCGGCTTTTCAGACCAAATCGGCAGTAATAACAATTTTAAGATTACCTATAAATGGTGGAACCACTGGGACGGGTGGGATATTCTTAACAATGGACGCTTCAACAAGTGAAGACTCGCCATTCTTAAATACGTGGAACACGAAAATTGTGGACATCGCCGAACAACTTTTCAGACAGGACGCGAAGGAGTAAATCATGTTGTCAAAAGATTGGACACTATCAACCGCATTAGGAGTTCTAAGGGACAAAATTAGTGCGATTTCATTAGATGATGCTCAACAGCTTTTTCTAATAGACTACTTACATTTAAACATTTGTGAAGTAGCAAAACTTTTAGACCCAATTGTTTACGCAGATTATATGGTAAGAGTAGCGGTCAGCCCTTCGATAGCTTCTCCATTCTATGCGGCAGTTTCCGGGGTTGTTATAGCGACATCTTACGATAATACGACTAAGACAGTAACAAAATCCGCGCATGGGCTTTCAGTGGGCGATACTTTAATTTATTGGGATGACGGCGGGAATAAAACTTTTGGATACGTTGTAAGCACTCCGTTATCTTCAACTTTCACCGTGAATGTTGCAATCGGGGCAACTGTAACAAATTTCAAGTACATAAAACTTCCTTCATTGGCTGATACAATTGATCTATCTGCATTAAGATATGACAGCATTGTAAAATTATCAGACAGTGTATTAGGGCTTTGTATAAGAAAAGATTTTAAGGCAATAGAAAACGTGCTCAATTCTCCACAAGCTAATTCAAGTATTTTTTATTCTCAATCCGGCGAACTGTTAATTCTTAAAAAAGGCACAAATGTTTCTTATGGAACTTTGACTTTATCATACACAAGGATTCCCACAAAGGCAACGGCAGACGGAGATTATCTTGATATCAGAGACGAACTTGTAAATCTTGCAATTAATAAAACAGCATTAGCCGTTTATGAGAAGATGAAACTACAGCCGCCCGAATCTTTAGTTGGTGCAGTAAGTGGAAAGCTCCAAGAATTATTAGGTTCAACGAGTGCAAGCCCGGAAAAACAGAATCCGAAAACTAAGTAGAGGCATGAGTCATATAATAAAATTTCTCATTCAACTTATAAAAAGATGGCTTCACTTAGGAAAAGAAAAAATGCAAGACGACTGGAAAGAAACGGAAATAAAAAATTTTTTAGGTATTTCTACAAGAAGGACACCGCAGATAAACGAGTGTGCCGATTGTAAAGATATTGAGTTTAGAGATACAAGCGGGGATATGCTCAGCGCGGTTAACCCGGCATTATTTCTTAGTCCACCGGATTTTTCTTCTCAGGGGTTTACTTTAGCAGCTAATCTTGGATTTACAACTCATGTATTTTCACAATTACCAATAAGCGCACCAACCACACAAGAAGTTATATTTTATTTCCAGAGAGGAAGTGTTGGCGGTTATCCGCATATCGCTATTGCAATGAATCCTGCCTGGGATGGTAGTTCTTGGTTCAATCTTTGGCGGTGGTTGAACAAAATCGTGCCAGTAACAATTTCCACTGCATCAAGTTATGATTATACCGTTTCTTCTTATGACGGTACAGGCATTTATCTTAGGAGCGTTGTTTATAATTTAACAAAGCAAAATTGGGCTACTATTACGTCATTCACACCAAGTGGATTCAAATTAACAAGAAATGATTGGGCGGTCAATGATAGTCTTTTAATAATGGCAAACTATTTACCACTTGGCGCTTTAACAGCCCCATTCCCTTATTACACAGCACAGAGTTCAATAGGAACAGCAGACTTAGCTTTCCATAGAATATTGAATGAATTAAGAATTGGTTTCGGTTCAGTTGCTAACCGTCTAGCAGTTGGGATAGGATATAAAAAGAAGTATTGGCAAATAGATACAATTGCCAATGGAGATACTACACTTCCATTCGTTGCAGATTTAGACACTATTATTCTCGATCCATATAATATTATTTCAGATGCGGGGACATTCGGAATTATTGTGAAATTTGGCGGGAGTAGTGTAGCTGGGTCAACTTCAACTAATTTCCCAACAGGGAAATATTTCAAGTTGATAATGACAGCAATTCTTGACGACTTCAATGAATATGTGGTTAAAGATGATTTTATGGTTTATAATGGTAGTTTCCCCGGTGTGGGACCGTATAAAATATATACGGGTTCAACAGTTTTTGATATAAGACCGACTATTCGTTTTGCCACAATGAATAAACGTGTAACCAAAATAAGACTTTGGTTAGCGTTGGGAAATGGAATTGATTCAGTTTTAGAAAGTCCAAGACTGATAAAAGAATTCGATATTGCAAAAAATACAGCTCTTAACGTGACTGACAAATTGTGGACGTTAGATAATACCGGGACTTTGGTATTATCCGATGTTGCAACAAAAACTTATTCGGGTTGGTTCAACGCCGATTATGCCGCTTATGTGCAAGGAGAATCTTTAATATCGGCTTTGGGATATACTCCGACAACTCAATACGCTTCTTCCTGGGATCAGGCGTTAGTGGCTGGTGGCGCGACCTATCTATTAAATCCTTACATAGATAAAACTTGGAAGAATTTCATTTTTAATTCGCCTATAAGTGGTGCGGGAGCATCGCAATATGATGTAATCTCTGCGGAGAATTATCAAAGTCTTGATGCGAAAGATGGTAATGATATTGTGGGGGTCGAGTTAAAGTCGAATCTTAATTTTGCGATACTTAGAAGCAATGGTTATCAACAGTATGACGCCGATAGACAAGTCCCTTCTCAAATGATAAACGGAGTTGGCATTGCTTCAACAAGATTAGGCATAGTCAATCAGAACGGGGCTATTTTCTTTCCCTCTCAATTCGACTATTATATTTTGCAAGGAAATCAGAGCCAAGATTTATCAGAGAATACAATCAGAGACGTTTACAGATCATTAACAAAATCGAATATTCTTGGCGCAAAAGAAAATTATGGGAGTTCTGTAATTTTTTATGCACCGACAGAAAATAAATTTTATACGTTCACGCCTGGTAAGGGATGGACGACAAAGAACCTTGGAGTGATAACATATTTTGGAAGTTCTTCTGACGGCACACTCTTGTATATGGTTTCGACAGGAAGTCCCGCCGGAAGTATTTATAGAGTTGACCCACTTCAAAAAGTCCACACAGGTACACAAGATTTCTTTTGGATTTCAATACCAATAGACGTTGCTTTGCTGGGTGAGAAGATTACTTCTGACGATAGGTTCATTGTCGGTAGTGTGTGGATGAAATACGCAAGCTCTAAGGCAATAACTTTACAGATCAGTTATGACGGCGGAGTGTTCGGAAGCGATAGAACTTTCCCTATAACCCAAACGGCATTAACAAGCGGGACTTTAACAATAGGGCAAAAATATATCATAAGTTCTTATGTGAGCGATGATGATTTCGTAAATGTTGGCGCTGCTTCAAATGCAACCGGGATGGAGTTTACCGCAACCGGAACTACACCGACACATTGGGCGCATTCAAGTGAATTAACTCCGGCGACAATTCAAACCGTGGAAAGAAGATTCACGCCCGGAAGAAACTGTAAATCATTTCAGTTAAAGATTACTTCTACACCGGTGAATAAAGACGTGAGAACAAGAATTTGTGCGATAGGCATTAGATGGCAAGTATTCAAGACGGGGTTATTCAGATGATTAAGCGAGATAAAGGGAGCCTACATAGAACAGATGAACCGATTGAGAAGAAACTTGAATTTGAACTTGATAACATTGTGCAAGGTGTGAACCAATCTCTAAAAAAGAAAAACGAAGAGATAGCAAAAATGGTTAAGCAGATTTCCGAATTGACGGTAAAAAGTGTGGGAACGGGAAGTGCGGCATTGACTAATATAGTCGCTTATAATGAGCAAATATTTTATGGCGGTGAAAATAATAACATTATCAAAGATATAAATAGCATAGAAAGTTTAGTTACCGGGGTTGTCTTAACGGATTCAACGGATTTGTTTACGAAAGCCGGACATAGATTAGTAAACGGTAATATCATTTCGATAAGTTCTATTGTAACCACAACAGGATTAAGTGCAGTAATTGGTTATTATGTGATAAATGTTTCCGGAGATAATTTCCAGGTTTCTCTAACTAACGGCGGCTCTCCGGTTTCTCTTGGGGGCGGGGATGGTTCTTGTTCGATTAGAAAAGCAACAGTTATTGCCCTAACGAATTTACAAATTAGTGATCTAGTGGAATCTGTTACCGTTCTGACAAAAACAGTTGACACGGGAATAGTGGACTTCAAGATAAGCGATGATATAGGGAATAACTTATTCATCTTAGACGATCTTGATGCTTCAATAATTTCGGCGCAATCGCCACCAAGAGGTATGTGGATTGAATACACCCAAAACGCTGTTCTAACTTTGGTATTAGTTGGGGCAACAACATTTGTGGGCAAGGTGATTATCAAGATTTTGCGGAAGCCACAAGTTAATCAAGGATTTACGTTATGATGAAAAAAATATTTTTGTTCTCGCTCTTACTTACTTCTGTAGTGTTCGCTCAACTTCCGACAAGACCAGTTTTCCCCGCAGGCAACGGAACAAATGAAAAGTTTTTTAGAGTAGGGAAAACCGCGCCATACTTTAGTTGGGAAACGACAAAGCATAAATATTTTTATATAGATTCAACAGTAACACCTCACGATACTTTATGGTGGGAAGGTGTGAAACTTAGCAAAGACTACACCTGGACTGGCAAGCATACATTTAAGAATGTTACTACCTTCGATAGTACGATGTATCTTGCCAATAATCAATTTTTCAGCTCGAAAGTGTTTGTTCCCGGGTGGGGTGGTAGTGGCTGGAAGTTAGATTATGGGCTGACAAATGCAGCAAGGTCAAGTCTTGAATTTGACGATCTAACAGTAAGGGGTAGATTATCGGTTTATGAATTATTAATCAGGCAAATCCGAGCCACAAATGGGGCGGTATTTGTTACAGCTTCTGCGAAAGTCGCAAGTGTTTCTGGGACTACCGTAACATTTGAGGACGCAAGTTATACCGGCGGAACTTATTTGTGTCCGTTCGCGGCAGGCGATTTATTAATGGTGCAAAAGTTTAGACCCGATGGGACAACTGTTATAAAGTTAGCTAAGGCAACAGTTTCAAGTGTTTCAAGTGCCAGCGCTGTTGTTGTGTGGGATGTGGGAACTTTTGCGAAAGGCGATGAAGTTGTAAGAATTGGCAATACAACGGATGCTTCAAGACAAAATTCAATTTATCTCACTTCGGATGATAGTAATTCTCCATTTATGGACATGACAACTGGAGTGAATAGTTGGACGGCTTGGGATGCTGCGGCTAAAACAAAATTAAGAATTGGAAATCTTGCTGGAATAACTGATTCAGATTTTGGCGGTGCGCTTAGTGGTAACGGTTTATATGGACAAAATGTTTACCTAAAAGGTAAATTAAAAATTGCAAGTAATGCAGATATAATTGGATTATCTGCAAACGTTACTATTACATCTACAACTGCACCAACGACAAGGACAAACGGGACTGCGTTAGTAGTTGGAGATGTATGGATTGAAAGCGATAATAACAACAAGAATTATGTTTGGAATGGTTCTTCGTGGGTAGATGCAAGTGATTGGAGTCCGCTTCCAGTCTATACAAACGGCGCAACTTTTCCGGCAACTCCTAAAACGGGCGATTGGCATTTCTTCACCGGCGCTGAAGGTGCTTATCACACAAACACTTGGTATAGATATTCCGGCGCTGCATGGGAGAATAAAGGACTAACTGGTACTTATGTTGACGGAACTGGGATTTATACGGGGACTGTTGTGGCTAATAATATTATTGCTGGTACTGGAATAGTAAATGCCCTTTCAATTCTCTCGACTTTAACAATGGGCTCGGCTTCTACCGATGGATATATTCAAAGTTACGGATGGAACGGGACAGCGAATGGTTACCAAATTAAAGGCGGCGCAACGCCGAGCGTAAATTTGGTTGGTGGCATTATCACGGGTGGGAAGATACAGACTGCAATAAATGGTAATAGAATTATCTTAAATGGAAGCACTAATCAAATTAATTTATATCATGCCAGTGGCGCGGCTGGTAGTATTTATGTAACTAATGATCCGATAAGTATACAAATAAATGCTTCTAATTATGGTAATGTCCAAATTACTGGTATTGGTATAAACCTAATCGGTGGCGCATCGGCTTATTCAATGGATATAGGTAGCAGTGGTGTTTATTTTAGCATCAATAGTTCCGGCCAAATAACCAAAATAAACAATACAGTTACTGCTAAATATGTTCCAATAAGCAACGGAACGCACTATGAACCGAGATATTTAACTATGAGCGATTTACCGGCACTAACAGCAAACAAAGTATTACTTTCAGATGCAAGCGGATATGTTTCTGTTTCGGGAGTTACAAATACTACGCTTGGTTATTTGGATGCAACGAGTTCGATACAAACACAGATAAATTCTAAGCAAGCCACCATTACTGGAGCGGCAACAACAATCACAACATCGGATTTAACTGCATCAAAAGCATTAGTTAGTGGCGCAACTGGCAAAGTTGAAGCGTCAACAGTTACAGCAACTACACTCAGTTATCTTGATGCAACAAGTTCTGTTCAGACACAATTAAACAGTAAAGCATCTTTAACGGCTGATAATACTTTGACTGGCGAAAATAGTTTTGCGAAATTAAAATTTAATGCGGAAGTATCTCACTCTGTTACCGGTAGCGGTAATTATGATTGTCTTAATAAGAACGTAATAATTCTTACTCCTAATGCAAGCGGATATACAGTTGGTTTAACAAATTTATCACCAAACCGTCCAGTCTTGGTTCTAAACGCAAGTGGAAGTTATACCATCACTGTCAATTCAACTTCCGGCGGAAAATTATTACCAGTTTATGGAATGGCGTGGATGGTTTACAACGCAACAAGTGCAACTACTTTTATACAATAATTGTTGAAATTAATTAAAAGATTTAGTAAATAACAGATGCGAAACGAGACGAACATGAAGATAACTTTGAAAATAGAAACCCTTTTGACTGCGGTGACAACTCTCCCACGAGTTCGTCTTAGTTTCGCAACCCGCACGATAAAGGGTTTTGTTTTTAACGGAGTTTTTATGAAAACCTTAATGCTATTTGCTATTGTTATTTTAATTTCTTGTCAATCACCAAACGAACCAACAGTACCGGAAGATTTTATTGATTATAAACCGTTTACTTTAGCTTCGCACGAAAAGAAAATTTTTGCTCACATTGACAATGTGGATTTAAGTATTACTTATAACGGAACAAACGTGAACGGATGGGTTTCTCTCACTTGGGATAAGGCAAGCGGCGGAATTTTTGAGCCGAAATATTGCGAAGGAAAGGATTTGTATTTTAATTATGCTATTCTTAAAAACGCAAACGCAAAAATGAGATTCTTAAAAATACAAGAGAATAAAATTACGATGCAATGTATTGAGTTAATAATCAACGGAGAAAAAACAGGACTATACGTTCTTAGTCCGACAAATAGGAAATAATTTCAAAGGTCTAACGACCTAAAATAAACGGCATAGAAATAATTGAGCCACAAATGGACAGGGAGCAATATGAAATCAAAACTAATTTTTACAATCTTATTTTTTACGACTATTGTTGTCGCACAGACAAAAAGCGTTGATCCAAAAGTCAAGAACTCTTTAGAAAAGGTTGAGAACGATTCAACCAGAATGGAACAACTGATAAAAGACATCGGCAATTACGAACTATTTGATAGCGCAAAAGATATTGATTCAAACGTGAAAGAACTTAGAAATCTCCAACAGAAAAGATTGAATGAACTTTTACAAGCGGACGTTCTTTATAACCGCTATGATGCGACCATAACTACGCTTTTACAGATGGGAAAAATATATGAAAATAAGAAGATTCTGCAACCGAAAGAGCCGGACAAGAAGAGTAAATAATTAAGAGAAACAAATAAATAATTTTATTGTAATTTAACGCAACAATCGGACAAGTTTAACCAACCCCAGTCTACCAGAAAATGGTTGGATCGGAGTTTTTTATTGCCCAAAATAACGAGGTAAATATGCCAGATTATGGTGTTCGAGACTATAGAGATTTGTTGAATAACATCAGCGCCACCAACACTACCGTTGGAAACAGATTTAATAATTATGATATGCCGTTTAGTTATTCGGATATGTCCGGCGTATTAGATAATCTCTTTAATCAGCAAAGCGGACAACTTACAAGAAGTGCGGGAAATGCTGTTCAGAGAGGGCAGAAAGATACCGCTTCAAGACTTGCTTCTCAGGGAATTACCGGCGGGAGCGTTTTCAACAATCAGATAAATAAAGTTACCGATGCCACAAATCAAAGTTTCGCCGATGCCTTAGAACAACTTGGGATAGGAAGACTCGGACAGAATGCGGGATTAATGCAAACCGCAAATCAGAACCAATTTAACGTAACACACGCAGCACAGGGAGTTGACCAACAAAATTTTATAAATATGTTACAGAAATATGGACTTGCGAATAGTGTTACGGGTGGTTTATCAAATGCAAGGATGCAAGAAGACCAAGCGCCAAGTTGGTTAGATGATTTGATGGCTGGAATAAATACGGGCGCAAATGTGGCCAAAGCGTTTAAAAGTGACGAGCGACTGAAAGAAAATATCAAGAAAAGAATGACTTTAAGAAATGGTGTTGAAATAATTGATTTTAATTATAAGAATAATCCGGGCAAAAGATACAGAGGTGTTTCAGCACAACAGGTAGAAAAAATAATGCCGGAAGCAATTTCAGAGTCGGGAGGTTATAAGATGGTCAATTATTCTAAACTCGGCATTCCTTTTATGGAGGTATAACGTGGGCGGCAAAATTTACCGGGCTTTAGCTCGAAATCAATATCTTCAACCAGTAGTAGATTTATTCCAGTCTATCCAAGACCAGAAGAGAAAAGAACAATGGCTGAAAGATGTTCAAGGCGTACGGGCTAAGTTTGGAAACGACTACAGTCAAATAACAAACGCTACTCAACCACAGACGACACAAGAAACGAATCCGAATTACACCCCATACTCAGTGCAGAAACCGGCGATTCCGAATTTTAATATTTTACAACCAAACGCCGGAGTAACACCTACAGTCCCATCGCAAAATACTGAAATGGTAACACGCCCGACTTTCGATAAGACTACGAATGTTCCTCTCTCAGACTTTGAGAAATATAATCAAGCAAGAGATTTAGGCAATAAAACTATCTGGGACTTACTCACTAATCCAGACACGCAAAAATATGGAGATAACAACGTACTCAATCAGATGATCGGAGACGTTCGACAAGGCGTAGAACAATTCAGACCTTCATTTAAGTATGGAGAATATGATCCTACAAAAACGAGATATAGAATTAACGAAAGAACTGGACAACAAGAAATCTTGGATCAAGGACAACCAAACGCAAAATTAGGACTTCCTACTGAAATAACTGCGACCGAAGATGATCCGAAGGGACAGTATAAAAAAGGTGACGCAATTAGAATTGCCATGGACGAAAGTGTATATCCGCCGAGGCAAATAATTCTTGGCAAAGTTTCTACTAAAATGACACCATATCAAGAAGGCATGTTGGCTAATGCGAACAAACGAGAAAATAGAGAAGCGGCTAAAACTAATGAAGACAAAAAAGCTGGCAAGGGATTAACCCCCAACACAGCAGGACCATTAGCACAGTTACAGCATCCTGAACTTTTCAAGAATGTGCTTAACCCACAAACGGGGAATACTCTTCTTGTAAAATATGATAGCAATGGTCAACCATTGAAAGACGATAAAGGAAATTATGTTGAAGATCCCGTAAACGGTAAGCCGGTTCCAAATTCTCCCGAAACACAAGCGTATTTGAGAGATAAAGCATTTAACGATTTACAACTACAGACTCTAACTCCACGGGCTTATGAATTTTCTAAAAATTTAGAAAAGAGTTTTGGAAGAAAATTAACAGCAGCCGAATTAGGTCAAGAAGCACTTAAACACGCAAAAGATAAAAGAATCTCCGATGAAGATGCGGGCGCAATAGCAAAGTATTTGAAATACGTCTCTCAATTTGATACCAAATAGGAGTTTATCAGATGGGCAAAGTTTCTGGACTTGAAGAACTCCAAAGAACCGTAGATAGAATTAATTACGCTTCGAAGAACGCAAAACCTTCCGGCATAAAAGAACTTGAAAAAGTTACTAAGGAGTTAAACCCCCCATCAAAGAACGCCACGACCCCAAAAGTCCAGACGGCGAACGATCCATTGAGCGCAGATTATTATTTAAAGAATAAGAATCTTTCACAAACCCAACAAGACAGCGCATATAATTCGGCGAGGAATCAATCCGATATATTAGCCCAAGTCCAAAACGCCTTTAAACCTTCAACGGCAGAACGGAATCTTAATGCTTTCAACGAAGGACCGCAACCCGGCGAAATCCAAGTAATGCCCGAACAAACAATAACCGGCAGACGGAATGAAGCCCGACCGATGGCGGAGATTCCTTTAACTGAAAAACAGAAAGTTATTGCAAAGAAAATTCCCGTTCCAAGACAATCAGATGTTTATGCAGATGAACGCGAGAGAATGAAGAATGCGCTTGAAATGATTACCAAAGGAAAGATGTACGAACCGGTGACCACGCCTATTGTTGAGGGGGCGAAACAAATCTACGAAGGATTAATGACCCCAACAGACCCGAATGATCCCACATCAATTCTCCGTCCAACATCTAAGATCGCAACGGGAGTCTTCAAAACCATTCTTGGTTCGTTACCCCCAGTTATGGCGCTAAATGTTATCCAACCTTATATCACAAAAGGTGCGGAAACTATTGGCAAAGAATTAGGGATTAAAAAAGAAACTGCTGAAAATATAGCGAACAAAATTACTCCTTTCGTTTTCGGACTTCCGGTAGGTACAGGTTCGTTAGTCTCTGAAGAAACGGTAAAAGGATTAGACAATCTCGGAGCATTTAATGGTTTAAGCGAAGATGACAAAAAACTTGCAAAGGATTTAATTCAAAATGGACTATTTTTAGGCATTGCTTCTCTTGGTGGTTCAACCGCAAAGAAAGTTGGAGAATTTGCAAGTAAAGAAATTCCAAAATACATTGCGCCAAAATCGCCATTGGGAGAATTCACCGGGACTGACCGAGGATTGACCCCGGAAGGTGAGGCATTAATAAGTCAAGTTAAAAAGATGCCGGAAGGTGCGGAAAAAACTGCATATGAAAATGGATTAAGAAGAAGATTTTCGAAAGAGGGATTAAACTTTGACGAACTCTACGGGAAAGAAAATCAAGGAATAACAGAATTAAATAAAATAGTAAAACAGATCGGAGGAACCAATGCCGAAACAATACGAGGAAATCAAAGCAAGTTATCTGAAGAAGGGATTCAGCGAGAAGGAAGCCAAGTCAATAGCGGCGGCAACGTTCAACAAACAACACCCGGACAGACCACTGAACAGTTACCCGGAAGTCAAAGCAAAAATGAAAGCCAAGCTCCACAACCTAAAGAAGTAGGAAAGTTTGAAAGTTACACCGGAACTAAGTTGCAAGATTCTTCTCCCGAAGACATTCAATCAGCTTATGATCTTGCCAAAGAATTTACGGACAATCCAAAAGCGCATGATCCCGAAGACGTGCAAGCGGCAAACGATGTTATTAAGGAGATCGAAGATTACTCTAAACAAAAATACTTTACCAAAGAAGACGCACCAACAAATGTAAAAGAGAACTTCAAACCGTCATCAAGGGATTTCAAAGAAGTTCCAGGCGCGAAAGAAAATGTTCCGAAAGAACTTTACAAAACATTAAAGGATGGGACAAAAGTTTACAAAGTTGACGGCAATTACATTAGAAATAACGTGGATATAGATTGGACTATGGGAGGGCATGATTACGTTTATCCTAAATACATTCCTAAGGATGAAATTTGGTTAGACAAGGACATGGCGAAGAATGATTTCGAAAACACACTCCGCCACGAAAATACAGAACGTCGAAAAATGATATCCGGGAAAAAGTATGACAAAGCGCATGAGTTAGCCAACAAAGAAGAGATTAAAATTCGTCAGGGCGAGCAACCTACCTTGAAAGAGAATCAAGGAAATGTTAAGTTAGAAACAATGAAACCCGAAAACGGGGCAGGCAAACCTTCCAAAGAGAACACGCCTCAAATGCCGGAAGGGGATTATGAACTAACCAAAGATAAAATCGAAGATGGACAAGCCCGTTTTGACATTCATAGGGCATTAGATTTCCCTCTTGGCAAAAGTTACAAATTAACACCCGACAATACTTTAATAAGAGTTAAAGAACACACACCGAATTGGAGTAATTTTGCGGAAGACTTATACGATAATCCAGATATTAAAAAAGTTGTTAATGTAACTATTGGTGATTTAGAAAATGCTGATTATCGTAAAAACAAAACTTCACTTGTCGAGATACAAAAAGAATTCCCAGAAATAAATTTTGTAAACGTGGAGATACCAGAGGGGACTAACTATAAAAATGCAATTGAAAAAATTAATAATGAATTAAATAAAAATGCCGTCAGTCCAGAAGAACCAACGGCAAAACAATTTGAAAGCAAATCACAATCACCGAAAACAGAGCCACAAATAAATGCGGATGTAATTGGTAGTGAAATACAAACGCAATCTGCAAAAGATAATCCTCAAAGTCAAACACCAGAAGAAATTGATTATACAAAATTGACCAGAAATGAACTCCAAGACCATATTGAAAATTTAATTAAAAGGAAAAGCAATAAAGAAATTACACTCTATCATGGCTCGTACGAAAAAATTCCCCAATTAAAAAATCAACAAATTTATTTCGATGCTGATCCCATTGTGGCTAACGGCTATTTAGTTTCACAAGCTCCCAAAGGGAGCGAAGGAGCTTACGGACATATTTACGAAACAAAAATTCCACTTAAAGACATTGAGATAGTAGATGACATTGATGCTAAGAGTAACGCCGATATTATCTATTCTCCGAATGATGGATATTTCAGAATAAATAACCCCGGAAAATATGGCATAAAAGAAACCGACTACAAAAAAATAGATTTTTCTAAAAATGAAGGTGATAATGTAAAAATAGAACCTTCCCGCACACCGAAAGAGGGTGTGCAAACTCCTATCGAGCCGACTTCACTTATAAGTGAAGCGGAGAAGAAGACGGCAGAAATTGAAACATTGACGGCAGAAAGAGACAAAGCATTTGACGAATATCAAAAAATTATGATTGATCGAAAGGAACGACCGAGAAACAATGACTTCGATAGACGCAAGAAAATGAAAGTATTACAAGCGAAAATTTCAGAATTAAACACAAAGATTAAGGGTGATGTTGGAAACGATGTTCTGGGATTATCAAAAGGTAAGAATGCACTTGCACCGGAACCGCCAACTCTCAATCTTCGAGGCACTAAAGAACTACCCGAAGAACTGAAAGCAAAACTTGTAGAGAATGATAAAACACTTACCCAACTCTTTCAACAGAGAGAAATACAGAACTCAAAAACAAGCCGACCAGTAGAGAAGATTCAGGCAAGCGCAAAAGCAAAGAAGATTGTAAAAGAGTTAAACGCACAAGGTTTGAGAGTAACCTATGATAACAGAAACGTATTCGTAAACGGCAAGAAAATAGTTTCAGTTGATCTTTCTCCGAGAGTAAAAGTTGAGGACGTAACTATTCTTAATGATAAAGCAGCAGAACCATTTGAGAATCTTTCAAAAGCGGAAGTTGAAAAACAAACAGCACTTGCAAACATAGTCGAGCCGAAAGACCTCGATAACGGACTCGGACAAAAAACTATTGATAAAGGTTTAAGCGATATCAAGAACGATGGTGGAAAAGAAAACAGTCCCGAAGCTCAAGCGGTAAGAGATGCAGCACTTCAAAAAGAAAAGTTAGGCGTACAGATTGGTGATACTATTGTTAAGGGTGAAGAGTTAGTAAACCAAGCCAAACAGAGTTTGGAAGAGACCCCCGAACTTGCGAAAGCAAAAGCAAAACTTGAAGAATTACAGAGCGATATTTTTGCAAAGCCGAAAGAAATTACCAAAGCGCAAGAAAATGTTGATAAACTTGAAAATCCTAAAATTTTACCAGAAGAGAAGGAAAAAGAAGAACCTCAAAAATCTGATATAAGAAATATAGGATTTAAAGAGGGCGATAAGGTTATTGTAAATACAAAATTTGGCAAAGCAGAAGGCGAATTTGTAAAAGATTTAGGCAACGGCAGAACTGATATAAAATTAAAAGATAAAACTTACTCATTCAAAAACGAGAATATTTCTCCTTATGATGAGACTCAATTAATCAAAAAAGGAACTATCCAAAAGGATAAACCAACTACCGAGAATAAAGAGTTAGTTGCAAAACAAGTTGAACGATTGCGAAGTACAGCAAGCGGGATGGATTCCCAAATCGAAGGTAAATTAAATTCCGCAACAAGCCAACAAAACCCAACGGCACGTAGAGCAAGAATTGCCGCGGGCATGGAAAGAGAGGGAAGAATTCTTCAAGAGATGCAACAGGCATTAAATATTATTGCCGATCATTTAGAAAACGGTACTCTCCCAGAATCATTAAAGAAAGTTGGCTCAAGGACAGATATTGAGACAATAAGAAAAATCTCAAAAGACAATGCAGAACCCTCTATTTATGTTCATAATTCTGATATAAATAAATTAACCGAAGTAACGAAGGGGAAACCGGGCGTAAAAGATATTAAAGAAAAAATTCACATTTATGGAGATGGGTACCAATTCAGAAAAGAAACAATTGAGGGGATTGATGAACTTTATAGTCTTGCAAAAAAATATACCGCTACCGATCCGCTAAAATTTACTAATCGTAAAGACCAATTAGCCGAATACAACAGACGCAAAAAACTTGGACTTGATAACAGAGACAAAGCACTTCAAGCGAAAGAGGATTATGATAATATAATCTCTGGAAAAATAAAAAAAGAATCTGATACCGCATTAAAGATAAAAGAAAAAGAACGAGAATTAATCGGCAATAAGATTCCGGGTTATTTCGATACGAGAGGCGAAGCATTAAATAAAGTTATTGATTTGGCTGACGTAAAAGAGGGAATGGATGTATTAGAACCAAGTGCGGGCAAAGGTAATATAGCAGATAAATTATTAAGCGACAAAGGAGTTAAGCCGGATGTAATTGAAATGAACTCTACTCTTCAGGACTTGCTAAAACTAAAAGAGCATAATATTGTAGGAACTGATTTCTTAGATTATTCGGATAAGAAGTACGATAGGATTGTAATGAATCCGCCGTTTGAAAACTTACAAGATATTGACCACGTTCGACACGCATACGATTTATTAAAACCGGGCGGTAAATTTGTTTCTATAATGAGCGAGAGTCCATTTTTTAGAAGTGATAAAAAAGCAACAGAGTTTAGAGATTGGCTCGACGGGAAAAACGGTTATGATGAAAAATTGCCGGAAAATTCTTTTATGGGACCGGGTGGAACTCGGAACACAGGCGTAAGCGCAAGAGTAGTTGTTATTGATAAACCCGGAGATCAAACATTAAACCAAGATTTAGATACTACTGAACTACAACAGAGAAAACGGCATCTTGAACTTGCAAAAGAAGAATTAGAAAAAATAAACTCCGATAACGAAAAGACGAGTAAGTATTATCATCAACACGGCAAATCGCCAATGAAGGGAATTATTGAAGCAGAGACCGAGATAAAAGAAATAAATAATAAGTTATCAAAACTCCGCACTAAAGAATCTCAATTTGATATGTTTGGAGACAAGCAGGATCAAATTTCTCTCTTCCAAAAAGAACACGATAGAGTTCTTACAGTCTTTAACAAAATGACACCCGAAGGACAACAGAAATTCTTAGATGAACTTTCTAAGGGCGGGATAAAAGAGATTCTTCAAGGCAATTTAACCAAAGAGAGAGCTGCGGCAGTCGTAGAACTATTAAAGTCTTCGGTTACGTTTGATCCACGAACCTCAAATATGACAACAGCATGGGAAGAGAGTTTACACAATTCAGTAATCGCACTTGCTAAACCGGAACTTGCAAAAAATCTTCTTCGTGAAAATGGATGGAACGGCAAGGGAGAAATATTCGATGTAAACGGAAACCCGACTTTGCGGGACGCACACGAAAAACTTGCAGACAGATATATTGAGTGGAGAGCGAAACAAGAAAAGAATCCTGCAGAACCAAAAACACGGCTAGAGAAGTTCTTCCAGATGCTTAGAAATTTATGGGCGAGAGTTGCTTCATACTTAAACAGAATAGGACTTAAAACGCAAGCCGGATATTTCTATGATTTGGCTACAGGAAAATTAAGAAAGGATGCGGAAGCAAGAGACTATTCTTCATTTGAAAAAGAATTTAATATTAAACCCGCAGAAGCATTAGGACAATCTTTCTCCCCTATCTGGTACAGTAAACTTGAAAAGATAGTAGAACAGAAAGCGCCGGGTAAGAATATCAATCCTCAATCACTTATCGCTATGCTAAAAAACAACGGCGTTAAGGATGATGAAATTAAGTGGATGGATGTTGAAGGATTCCTAAAACAAAATCCGGAAACAACAAAACAAGAATTACTGGACTACATAAAAGCTAATCAGATTGAAGTTAAGGAAATAATGAAGGGCGGAAACGATTATTTGCATAATCCACAAGTAAAAGTTTATGATACTGCAACTGGAGATACAATAGAGTATTTTGAAAATGACAGAGATGCAAATGATTATATCGAAGAAAACGGAAGAGAAGAAGAATGGAGCATCGATAATTCACCCGATACCGAAAGTGAATTGAACCCTACTAAATATCAACAATACGTTACACCTGGAGGTCCAAATTACCGAGAGATACTTTTTACGCTGCCGGATAAAAATGCCACAATGACAGAATCGGAAATGAATTATTTGCGATACCTTGATTCTAAAAAAAGTTGGGAATTGACAACCGAAGATAAAGCGAGACAACAAGAACTTAATGCTAAATTAAATGATAGGACTGACAGAAATTTCCGATCCCCCCATTGGGACGAACCAAACATATTCGCACACACAAGGGTAAACGACAGAGAAGTAAACGGAAAGAAATATCTGCACATAGAAGAGGTACAGAGCGATTGGGCGATTGATGCACGAAGAAAAGGGATTGCAACAAAAAAATATTCCGTAAGAAATGAATTAGGCACTACTGTTTTGAAAATGGGTGGTCACGAACAAGCGGTTTATGACACGATAGAAGAAGCTCAACAGCGAATTAACGCCTCCAATAAAGAAGGGAAGTGGGAAGTTAAAGAAGTTACACATGGCATCCCCGACTTCCCATTCAAGAACAATTACCAAGAATTTGTAATGAAGAGAATGTTGCGTTATGCTGCCGAGAACGGATATGACGGTATATCTTGGGTTACAGGCGAACAAACGGCGGCAAGGTATGATTTGAGTAAACAGATAGACGACCTTAAGATAAGATTACGGGCAAATGGTAAATATGAAATATCAATAAAAGAAAAAGGTAAACTTGTTTTTGGTAATATATTAAACTATGAGCCCAATGAATTGCCGAATGTAATAGGGAAAGAACTTTCCGACAAAGTGCAAAAAGATTTTGATAAATTGAGAAAAACAGGTAAGGCGCTCGAAAAGACCTATTCTGGAATAGATCTCAAAGTGGGCGGAGAATGGGCTGCAAACTTATATGATAAGCAACTTGTAAACTTTATGAACTCCTACGCTAAGAAATGGGGGGGGAAAGTTGGGGAGATAAATTTAGAAAGTTCAAAAGATCAGACTATTACTTATGATGAAGCGTGGAAAATTTTAGAGAGTGATGAACCACAGATAATTTATGACTTATCTGATGATACACAGATTAATTCGGCGGCAGATTTAGATAGAGCAAAACGGAAAAATCACAAACTTGCACTTGAAGAAGGAATCTCAAAAGCCACTGAATTAAAAGTCCACAGCGTTGACATTACAAACCCTATGCGTCAATCTGTGCTCTTCGAAGGGCAACAACTCTTTCAGAGAAGAAAAGGGGAGATTTATTCGAGGGGACAGTTTGAAGGTAACCAACTTTATGAATCAGACGGTGAAGCTGGCAGAGGAATTTATTTATACCCGTCCAACAATAGGGGCATGGAGAAGTATTATACTAAAAGCGGTGAATCGATATATAGGATTAAACCAAAGCCGGACGCTTACATAGTAGATCTGACAAAAGAACCGGTAGAATCGGAAGCAATAAATTTTATAAAAGAAAAAACGTCTAAACCTCCAGAAGGATTCCAATATTATAAACCACCTAAAGTTTCTAAGGATAATTATTGGAGAAACTTCTACGCCTTAGAAGAATTTATAAATAAAAAATTTGGGAAGGTCGATGGGTTTATAGTTCCTCACAAAGGCGTAAATCTACCGACCGGCAAGCAAATAGTTATCAAGAATATCGATGCAATTGATTACAGACTTGATAAAACAGAAGAAGCGCAAGTTCTCTTTCAAAAACTTCCTCCTTCAGAACGTCAGGAAGAAATGTTTGACCGACCGGAGCTAAAAAATTATCTTGATAGAATAGCGAAGATCAACAATCCATTCGAACTCAGTAATTGGAAAACGAAACATTATGACGAAATCATGGAGATGCCAAGTTGGGAACGTGATGAAGTTATTGACGCATGGAATGAACAGGCGAGAGTTATTAATGAGAAATATCAGCCAAAGAGAAAAAACACAGAGGACTTGAAAAATCAATCCTCAATGATTTTCAACAACGAGGACTTGTGGAATAAGTCTCACGAAGGGAAAAAAGTAGAAAACAAATATCAAGAGTCTTCAAAACCTTACTTGCAACATCTTGAAGAAGCAGGCAAGATTTGGGATAGCGGAAAGAATAAATTTACAACTTTCGGCGAAGGACTAAGAGAATCAAATATTAATCTGAATTCTACCGACAGACTAAAGCTCTATCAAGAAATCAGATCAAGAAAAATAAAAGAGTTTGATAAAAATACCAGCACGGAACATGGCGAGGATTACATCCAAGGATCAACAATAATTCCAGAGCCAAATTTGACTGATCCCGAAAGCAAAAAGATTCAAGATCAGATTAAGAAAACTATCTACAGCGCAAAACTTCCTAAAGAAGTACAAGATAAAGCGTTCAACTTAGTGGATGGCATCGTTCGAGATTATGGGGCGAAAACATCAAACGGGCTTCTTTCAAGACTTCAAGAAAAATACGGCGTTCAAGTAAAAGAATTCGGTAAAGCTGGTGGAGAACTGGCGAACGGTGCAGCAGTAGCGAATGTAGAAGAGAACAAAATTGTAGAACATGGTTACGATTCTTACTTAAATGAATTAGTCGAAAAATATGATGATTTGAAAAAAGAAAATTACTATGTTGATAGAATTTTAGAAATTGACAACAAAGTAGTTGACGCACTTGAAGACAGAAATAACGCTGATAAGATTTTGGGTGATGATAAACAAGCAAAAGAATTCTATGAATTATGGCAAGGATTCTATGACTGGTCTGGAAGCGAAATGGTTAAGAAGGGTTATCCTACATTAGAAAATTATTTTCCTCATAAAGAATTCCTTGACGCAATAGCTCAATTTATGGGCGAGATACCGGATGATTTAAGACCCGATACTAAAGGGCTTAATCAATTCATTGTAGCGTATAGTCCTCATCTTCAGAGAAGAACCGGGGATATGAAGGAATACCGGAGAGATATGCTAAGCGTTGGGAAAGGCTATGTTCGTTCACTTGCAAGAGCATTGGCTTATAAAGACGTGGTTAATTATTACTATACTGATTTTAAGAAAGATATTCCGGGAATCTATAAAGGCGCAGACGGCACAATCAGAAAATCTATCCGTCCGGCGGTTGATTTTATGAGAGCGAATTTGAACCCCGATAAGATGAATAATAAAGTAATCTCCTTTATGAGAAACAGCATGTACTTCAATCAACTTGGATTTAACTGGAAAGCGTCTTCTCAAAACTGGTTTCAGAAACAAATCGCAGATGTTTATTTATCTAAAGAAGCGAGAAAATTAGTTTCCTATTTCATGTTCCAGAATAGAAAAAGAATGACCGAAAATATTGCAAAAGCATATATGGAGATCAGACAGGAAGAACCTAACGTAGCAAGGACAAAGGTTTCCGAAGAGGATATTCAGAGAGGCAAGTTAAGAGATGTATCGGAAAAATTTGATCCGTTCCAATTGGCAGAAAAATCAAACTGGCATTATGCAGAACTCGGTGGATTGGTAAACAATGTTGTGAACAGAAAAGCATACAAAGATTTAGTGAGCAAAGGAATGGATAGATGGGAAGCAATTGACCAAGTTCTTGAAAATAGAAAAATATTCAAAGAGGCAGTAAGAGAAGGAAGAGATTTAGCGGCTAATACTCAGATAAGTCCAACGGCTTCTTATAGGCCGAGTTTATTTGATAGCGCATGGTTGAGAACTACTTTCTTGATGTATAAAAGATTTCCAATTGCGCAATTAGAACACATAGCGAATACACTAAGCAGTCTTGAAGGATCTAAAGGTCTACGTGCTCAGAGGATTTTAAGAAGAGGTCTAAGCGAAGAAGCAACTACAGTAGAAGTATTGCAATCAGTCGAGACGTTTAGAAAAGCACTTGAAGAATTGAAAAAGCAACAGGCTCCGAAAAGATTTGGAAAGATTGCCCGTAAGGTAGCCGTAGATGATAAAGTAATTGATGAGATGGTAAATCATCTAAAGAGCGCAGAGAAAGAATTGAATAACCAGATTAAAGAGTCAACCAACATCCGGAATAAATTTGGAATGTACCGGCAGTGGATGAAAATTGGTGCAACATCTTTTATGCTCTCAACGGCATTTCAAGTTATATACAGTTTATTAAACCAAGTTTATAATCAAGTAACCGGCGACAAAGACACCGATATTACAAAAGCGATGAAAAACTGGGACTCTATGAGCGATAAAGAAAAAGAAAAAATCATTCAGGCGGTTATGTTAAAGTCAGGATTAGATGCGGCTCCTTTACCGTTTTATGGTCTGAATCCATCAAGATTTATGCAAAGCGCATTAACTCCGGATTTAGAGGTATTGATGTTTGGCAACCTAAATTTAAGAGGAGCGGCAAGAACGGCAGTCAATTACGGACTGAATGTGATCCCGGGATTAGGACTACTTAATAGAATATTTAATCAGAAAATCACAAATTTTATAGTACCAAAAGCAGAAAAAGAAAGCACAAAGAAACCGGCGAATAATCCATATTTTAGAACGCCAAACCCAAGCAACGAAGTTCTAAAACAAGTACAAAATGCTATGAGAGTGCAATAAATTAAGAGTATAAAAGAAGCAAAGTTTAGTTAAATTATTCCTGTAACAAACAATCGGATAAGCAAAATAAGCCCCGATCTATTCACAGAGAAAGTGAATTGGTCGGGGTTTTTACGTTTATAAAAACAGTTGAGGAAAACATGAAAAAGATATTCGCATTATTCATAGTCTTACTGATAGCATCTCCATTATTAGCGCAAGGGAACATTAACGGCGGAGGAAGTCAAGGTAAGAATTATGTGAGTAAAATTAATTCTACGACCACACTTTTGGGATCTTCGGCAACATTCACTGGGCCGTGGGAACTTTGCTGGGATTATTCAACCGTAGAACTCACCATTAAGTCGGATAAGAACAGCGCAACACTGGGCGTTAGAGTTCAGTTTAGCGATGACGAAAGCGCAATTTCTAATATGACGACTTTTAGCTATACGGCGAATGATACTTTAACAAATACAAGATTAGTCCCCATTGCCGGGTCTTATGTGAGAGTGATATACACAAACACAAATTCCGCGCAGACTGGCAAATTCAATCTTAGCACAAGATACTTTTCAAAACCAATACTTCCTCTTACCTCCACCGGCAAACTTGACGTAACCGATGTTCTTGGAGCTACTGCGGCTAACCAGACTAATGGGAGCGCAAAGACGCAAGTGGTTAATTCAGGGAATGCTAATTTGTTTGAAAGTTCTAACCCAGGACTAACTAAGCCATATCTCTATTACATTAATGCAAGAGATTCAGTCAAAGGCGCTGATACCGCTTCTTACAATTTCAACAATGATTATCTAAAGGCATACATTACTATCTACAACAGTCATGCAACCTTGCCAGATACTTTGGGGCTTGAACATTATTCAACAGCAAAACCTGGCTGGACTTCTAACGCAATAGGTTTTAGGGATGTTCTTACAGATTATCTTGAAGCAAATAATCTTTCAATAATTATTCCGGCGTTGACAACAAAAACTTTTGAGGTAAATTTTCTCCGTCCAGGGCAAGTAAGAGTAAGATTTGTAAATGCAACAGGCAGAACGACTGCAAGATTAGACTATGTAACCTTTAGGGCTGTAAACTAATGGAGGCGACAATGAAACGAATATTATTCTTGTTGTTGCTGATTGCCTTACCATTACAGGCACAGTCCAATCTGTTGAAGATGGAGAAGAAAAGATTTACTGCTGGTTCGGCAGTTGATCTTGATGGTACAGCTGAATATATGTCTAAGAATTCTCCGGTTAATCTTGATTTGAATGGAGCGGAACGAATCACAAACGCTGCCGATAGAGATTTTTCTACATTAGTCAATTGGGCGGTGCTTGGTGATGCTTCAAATAAGATTGGCAGAAGTTCAGTTGACAAACATGCTGGTACTTATTCAATGGTGGATACTACAAGCGGGGCAGGCTCAACTACTAATTGTGTTAATCTTCCTTACGCTAACTTTACCGCTCTTGGTACTGATGCTAATTCTATTTATGAGAAGTACACCCTTGAACTATGGGCAAGGGCTACAAATGCGGGTTGTAAAATCACTATATCAATCGGTGGTAAATCAGTGCAAAGCGGTAATCTTTCGACAACAACAGGTGCATTCACAAAGGTAGTCTTTAACTTCCAAGCGACAGCGAATGAAATCAATCAACCGATAAAACTATATCTTAATCAAGCTGACGTTATTTATTTGGACGATGTGAGTCTGACTAAGGCGTGGGATATGCTGGTAAACGTATGGATTAATCACGCCGATCAAAATCTTACGGTCAATGAAAGAATATTATATGGGCTTAGTTCAAGCGGATATTTCAGGATTATGGGAACCGCCTCTCAACAATATCCTCAAATTGGTCTTAAAGACAATGATGGGATTGGTGCAGATTTATTATTCAGCGATCTTGACGTAAATACGGGTGCTTATAATTTATTAACGGCTAAGATAAATTCTACAGCGACAAACGGAATTTTATTCTATAAGAATGGGGTGGTAAGCACTGCCTATTACACCCGAACAGCGGGCAAAACAAATTTATCAAGTTTGTTAATCGGTTCGCAAGCTGCAATTAACACATATTTCTCTGGTCAGATAGGTGAAGTGCAAATAATAAAATTCACAGATATAGCACAATCAAACGTAAACACATCTACGCTTCTACAAGCATATAGAGGTGGTTTATCAACTTGGTCTGGTGGCAGTCCTCAAATAGTAGCGTGGTATGATTTCAGAGGAAATTCAGATAGTCAGATGTTGAGAGATAAAAGCGGGAATGGAAATAATCTTACAGGTACAAACGTAACAACAGCAGATCAAGTTCGTGGCACATATCCATCAAAATAAAAAGGGTAAGAAAATGATAGAGTTAAATGGTAATACAGCAAAAATAACAATAGCAGATTCAACGGTAGTAACATTGTTAGTCTTTAAGGATAAAAAATTTTATCAAGAACTACCGATTCCATCAAATCAAGATTATGGAACATTGAGCAACTTACCGAAAGGTGAGTATGTAGTTCTTCATTATGACATTGGCATAACTGAAAAGCTAAAAGAGACTTTCACAATAGTATGAAACGGATAATCAAATATGGTGATTACCCAGAAATGACTTATCACTTAGTCGCTTTTCTTCCATTCGGGCAGGGAATATGTTTAGGATTTTTAACATTAATCAAACCAGTTCTATATAAAGATGTAGATGAAATATGTTGGGAAGAGACTAACGATGTAATCAAACATGAATACTCTCATTTCGTTTTATGGAAGACGAAATATTTGGATGAAAAGAATTGGCTTACAGTAGTCATTAGTTGGATTAAATTCATTTGGGCTTATGTAGGATGGAAAGGAATGATGTTAGCGTTTCCTCATTCAGTATTTCCATTTGAAGTAGAAGCGAATAAAATAAAGGCGACACTATGAAAGGTATCTGTATAATCAACGAATCTTTTTATCTCGATGAACGAGTAAAGGAATTAGTTCTTGAGAAGTTCAACGGGATATGTTTTGCTAGTAAACAGCAGGGGTTTGATTTGTGGGTGAACAATCAAACTACTTTGAATCGGTCTATGGACTTGAATGGAAGTAATGAGAGCCCTATGCTAACCTCATACTTCGATGAACCCATTTCAACACCAAACGAATACAGCAAAGGATGGAATCTCAATACCGATGTAATAGTAGGGGAGACATTCAGAAACATTTGGAGAATAAAGAAACAGTTTATCACACTAACAACTTACACAACACTTCTAATTTTCTCACAATTATTTAAATGGAGAATCTTGCATCTGTTGTATGGCAAGCGATTCAGTATGGTGTGGATAAAATTAGGGCAGAAGAATATTCCCGACTTAATCAAATGGGCTACTGATAAAGGAAAGATGATTTGGTTTTATAGTGAATTACCAAAGGAAGAATTAATAAAAGAATTGGAGAAGTTATGAACGAAGTGATAGAAGTATTAAAGGCATTGGAAAAATACTGGTCTGTAAACGGCACAGAGGGGGAGAAGATGGTAGTTGAAGAAATCTTGGCTAATGAAAAATTAACCGAGAAAGAAAAATATCTCAAAATCTTTGGGATGTATTTAGACAAAACAATTACAGAATAATAGGGAACACGGGCAATGGAAGAATTAATTGTAGGTATCGTTTTATTAGTGGCGGAGGCATTAATTCTTGCCATAATCACCCGCTCACAGAAAGCAATCGGACAAATCAAGAACGAAATCAAACTAACCCGCATTAAGCAGGAATCATTTGTGGAAGCATATAGCTTTTACGAGGGGAACGGGTTGCTCGATAAATATACAGAATTAGTCGAGCAGAAAAAGAATGATGAACAATGGATTAAAACAGTTTAACAACAAACAAAAGGAGCAGTTATGTTTGGCTTAACACCAGAACAAGTAACATTAATTCTTGCGGCTTTATTAGCCGTATCTGAAGTATTGGCATCTATTCCATCCATCAAAGCAAGTTCAATCTTTCAATTAATTGTTGGATTGATTAAAAAATTTGCCGGTAAGGAATAATGCAAGTTGACAATCTACCCATCAAGGATAAGTTGCCGACAATCTCAACAAAAGAAGAATTGTTGCAGCAAGTGAGAGATGCCGTCAAGAAAATTGACGGCATCTCCATTGACGTAAAACCAGAGATAAAAGTAAACTTAACCGTAAGCGATTATAAGAATCTTGTTAAGAAATTCTTTCTTGAAAATTTCCAAGACATTCTAAAGACAGGTATTTCGGGCAATCCTTTTAGACTTGCGATAATCGGAATAATTCTACTGTTATTAATATTGTTCGGTCTTGGAATACTTTAAAAAAGCAATAGTAAGCAAATATATTTAACAATTATTTTTGTTAAGATTTTGGAGGAAAGAATGAATAAGATAGCAATGTCAAGGCAATATCTAAAAGCGTTCAACTTCACCAAAGAAAACGAGGGTGGGTTTGTTGATGATGCGAGAGACAAAGGCGGCGCTACTATTTACGGTGTCTCTTCAAAGTGGTTTCCCGATGTCTATAAACAATTAATAGAATCAGATCCAAAAGAAGTTGATGAAGTTCTAAAAGCATTTTACTATACTGAATTTTGGAACGACCTTTACGATGAAATATTCTTCGAACCACTTGCGATAAGATTATTCGATCTTTCTGTAAATGTATCAAAGAAGAGAGCAATTAGACTACTTCAAAAAACTTTCAACGATTTATCACAATCTAAAATTAGTGAAGATGGGAACTTTGGAGCCGGAACACTTAGAGCCGTGAATCTTCCGCCAATAATACATCCTAATTTCTATTTATCCTATCTACGGCAAGTCGAAACATATTATAGAAGTCTAAAAGATTTTGGTGTCTTTGGGAATGGTTGGTTAAACAGACTAAACAAAAATATACCAGCATGAAATTCAAAGTTTATTTTGAAATATACGGTAAGAAGATGCTTGCTACAATAGAGGCGAGAAACGCAACGGAAGCTAAAGAAGAAATTAAAAACAGAATAGAGTTCCATCGAATTGAAGAAGTTCCCGAAGAAACTATTTTTGATAATTCATTAGAATATTTGAAAAATATTATGGGGCTGAAATGAGTGCGGGAAAGTACACAAATCAATTAAGAATAGTTTTGCAACAATATCAAAAAACATACTCTGATATTGGGGAATTGTATTGGGCGAAGACGCGTATTCAAGAAAAGAGTAAGAACAACGTCTATAAAGAAATTAACTTAAGAGAGATTGACCGCAAGATTGCGGAGTTGACGAATGAGTGAACAACCAAAAATAGACCTTGCAAAACTATATGCTGAAAAGTTATTAAGCGTAATTAGAGAATACGGAGCAGACGAGCATGAGTATTTTATCGAACAACTTAGAGAATACAGAGAAAAAATCATCGAAGAGGAGTTTGCAAAGAGAGATTCACGATACACCAGAATTGACCAAGACTTTCCTAATCTTAGACTTGCTGAAAGACCTCAAACGATGGAAGGGGAAATCCGAGAGAGACCTATTCCAAGAGTATTTGGAGAAGCAGACAGCAACGAAAGAATCTTTGACAATGAACAAGAAATAAAAGAACTATGAAAGTCCCCCAAGAAATAATAGACCGTGCAATATCAAAGGGA
>JAEHJW020000992.1_pt1 | contig 47896 bp, 48 predicted proteins | sample 9271431 | NCBI WGS metagenome assembly JAEHJW02
CTTCCAGAGCGATGTGGGATAGACCAGAAGACCGTCGCCAAACGGAAAAAGCGGGGAACAGTCAAGGATCAGAAGACGGCGCCGACAGACCGCGGTCGGCCTTCCTGTCGGTCGAGGAAGAAACGATCGTCGCCACATTCCGCCACCGTCGTCTACCGCCACTGGATGACTGCCTGTACACTCAGGTGATCGCTTCGCGGCAGCCGCTTCGAGGACTAAAAATCGGCCAGGGCCGCATTCCTGTCATCCATGCTCAACCGCCGTTCGCCGCGGACCGCGCCAGTGTGTCGCGCAAGCCATTGGGTGCGACCGGCCGCATCGCGATCCGGCGCGTCAATCGCGCGCTCAATCACGGCCTTCCCCGGCGCGGAGACGTCACCGATGTCGGTCAGCGCGCCGTCCGCGCCGGTCCGCGCCGTAGCGAGCACGCTGGGATATTCTCGTCGCCGGGAATGATCCCTGGTGACATTCCGGCATGTTCGTCGGCTTCGTTCATTCAGTCGCGGCCGGAAGATTGGCGATGCAACGGATTCCCGCAGGAATCTTGTTGCCCGGATTGGTGAGCATGAGCCGCACGCGAAACGTGTCGCTGGCGGCGTCGATCACCGGGTCGATAATTTCGATCTTCGATTGCACGGTGCTGTCGACCGGCGTCTCCAAGCGCAGGTCGACGACATCGCCGACCTTGACGGTCCCGTAACGCTTGCTCGGCAGCACGAGGTCGACGATCAAGGGATCGACCTGCGCGAGCGTGACGACGGGGGTCGTCTCATAGATGAACTCACCCGGCTGCAGCTTTATCTCGGTAACGATCCCGTCAAGCGGACTACGGATAAGCTTGAGATTATACTGCGCCTGTGAGCGCGCCGCTTCCAGTTGCGCTGTCTTTCTATCGTCTTCTGCCTTATCGATGGCTATCTCGTCTTGCGCGACCTTGGTCCGCGCCTCGTCCACATCGTTGACCTTCGACCACATGTTGTTGGCGAGCTTCTGCCGGCGATCCAATTCGCGCTGGTTCCAGGCGAGGTCGGCCTGCGCCGCCCGAAGCGGCGCCATGTTCTGGGCCCGGAAATTATCCAGCGCCATCTGCGCCTCCTCGACGCTGGTGTCGAGCTTGCCAATGATCTGGCCCTTGGCGACCACGTCCGCGCGATCGACTCGGAGTTCGGCCAAGACCCCGAAAACGCTGCTGCCGAGTTGCACGACCTGTTTCGGCTTGACCAGACAGGCGGAGGAATCCGCCAAGACTTCCGCGCCGGCTCGTTCCGGGAGGAGCGCAGCCGTCCAGAAACAAAACAAGAGGGCGATTTGGGACAGTTGTCGCATGGCGCGAGGATATTGCGGTTCGCGAAGAAACGGTGAGCCAACCTGGATTAAGCGCGGTCCGGGCCATTTCGTCAACCGGGCATGTCGCCTCCGGTCGAAGTCGGTTTGTCCAGACTGTTGTCTTTTCGGGTCAGACCCGTATGCATCCATTGCGACAGCGGCCCCCGCCTCAAGGCCGATCCGCACGATCGGGAGCGGAAGCTCGCGTAGAAAAGCGGCGCAAGAACCACCCATTCCGCCTCCGTCAAATCGCGTGGCGACCGCAGCCTTTTTCGGGCAAATTGCTTGCATGTGATGTCGATCCACATCGTCTTCCCTCGATGGGTCGCGACACCAAGGGAATCACAAACGACTAAGACGTTTTTTTGGTCAAGCCCTTGTCTTCGACGAAAGCAGTCAGGTTTGTGCAATCAACAGCACAACAAGGAAAACAGGCTGAAGGCTGTCGTCCTCGCGGGACGAGGCGCTGAAGGCGGCGTGGTCAGCTTCGGTTTCGGGGCTCGGTATGTGGGAGAGTATCTCAAAGTGGAGCCGCCGGACGGCTGGCGGTCATGGCGTTCAGGACGGCGCCGCGATCTTCGGCCGAGGCTCGCCTCCAGTTTCCCGATCATGGCGAGGATCGCCGGTTCTTTGCCCTTCAGCCCCGAACTATTCGGCCTGTCCGGCGACACCGGCGCGCTGTCGGCGGCCGCGAGCGGGCCTGCGACGATCGCGATGTCTTCCGCATTCTCGGCAAACGGCTCGACGAGAAACGTCTTATTTGATCATTTCAATGATCGACGTCAGTGAAAAGTCAGGTTCGGTCGGCTAATGTCGCATCGCTTCACAAGAGGCGAACATGAACGCCGCCGCCGTCCGAACCATCCTGCTCCTGCTTGCCGTCGGCGCGCTGGCGACGGGCGCCGCCTTGTCGTGGTTCGGCGACCCGGCGATCGGGCGCTGGATCTGGTTTGGAGGGACAGTCCCGGTCGCGATCTCCCTTCTGGCCTCGATCGTTCGCGATCTTTCCCGAGGACAATTCGGGGTCGACATGATCGCCCTCTTGTCGATGGGCGGCGCCTTGGCGCTCGGCCAACCGCTGGCGGCGATCGTCATCGCCGTGATGTATGCGGGCGGCGCGGTTCTCGAGGATTTCGCCGTGTCGCGCGCGGAGCGCAACCTGAAAGGCCTTGTCGATCGCGCCCCCCGCGTCGCCCACCGCCGCCTTGGCGACACGATCGCGGATATTGGCGTGGAGGAGGTCGCGGTCGGCGATCGCCTCATCGTGCGCGCCGGCGAAATCGCGCCGATCGACGGAATTGCACTCGATTCCAAGGTCATGCTCGATGAATCGGCGCTCACCGGCGAGGCGCTACCCATCGTCCGGCAGGCGGGCGAGGCCATTCGCAGCGGCGCGATCAACGCCGGCGACGCCTTTGAAATGCAGGCGACTGCGCTCGCCCGCGACAGCACCTACGCCGCGATCGTCAAACTGGCCGTTTCGGCCCAGCAGGCCAGGGCGCCCTTCATCCGCATGGCGGACCGCTATGCGGCGGCCCTGACGCCTTTGACCCTCGTCGTCGCAGGGGCGTCGTGGCTCTGGTCGCAGGATCCCCTGCGGGCCCTTGCGGTGCTGGTGGCGGCGACGCCATGTCCGCTCATTCTCGCCGCGCCGGTCGCTTTCGTCGCCGGCGTCGCCCGCGCCGCGCGCCGGGGCGTTCTGGTGAAGGGCGGCGGGCCGCTCGAAGCGCTCGCCAAGGTTCACACCGTCCTGTTCGACAAGACGGGCACGCTGACCGTCGGCGGCGCGCGGCTAACCGCGATTGAAGCGGCGCCGGCGCAAAGCGCCGACGACATCCTGCGCCTGACAGCCTCGCTGGAACAGGCTTCCGCCCATGCCGTCGCCGACGCCATCGTCACCGCCGCGCGCGCCCGGGGCCTCGTCCTTCTTCCGCCGCGCGACGTTCGGGAACAAGTTGGTTCGGGCCTCGAGGGCGCGGTGGACGGGCGCAAGGTCCGTGCGGGTTCGTCATCTTTCGTCTTCGGCGCCGCGCCGACGCCGCCCTGGGCGATCCGGGCCCAACGGCGGGCGTCCTGGCGCTCGGCCCTCAGCGTTTTCGTGGCGATCGACGGCGCGCCGGCCGGGGCCTTGCTCCTCGCCGACGAAATGCGGCGCGAGACGCCGCGCGCGCTCGACTTGCTTCGGTCGGCGGGCGTCCGCCGGATCGTCATGGCGACGGGCGACAGAGCGGAGACCGCGGAAACGATCGCGGCCGCGCTCAATATCGACGCCGTGCTCGCCGAGCGGACGCCGGACGAGAAGGTCGCCGCGGTCGTCCTGGAGCGCCAGCAGCACATGACCATGATGGTGGGCGACGGCGTCAACGACGCGCCCGCTCTCGCGGCGGCGCATGTCGGCGTCGCGCTCGGCGCGCGCGGCGCGAGCGCCTCGTCGGAAGCGGCCGACGTGGTCATTCTCGTCGAGCGCCTCGATCGAGTCGCCGAAGCCATCTCCATCGGTCAGCGGACCCGGCGGATCGCCCGGCAAAGCATGGTCGCCGGAATGGGACTTTCCGGCGTCGCCATGGCCGCCGCCGCGTTTGGCTTCCTGTCGCCGGTCGCCGGCGCCGTCGCACAGGAGCTGATCGACGTTGCGGTGATCCTGAACGCCCTGCGCGCGCTCGGCTCGGGCGCGGCGCGCACGGCGCAGCCGCTCGACGGCGGCGTCGCGGCCCGCTTGCACGGCGAACATGAGAGGCTTGGCCGCAGTCTCGACCGGCTGCGGTCCATCGCCGACGCGCTCGACGACGCGGCGGGCGCGGCCGCGCAAAAGCTCATCCGCGAGGCGGACACGATTGTGACCGACACGGTCGTCGCCCATGAACGCGCGGACGAAAGCGAAATTTATCCTGATCTCGGCCAGGCGGAATCCCTGTCCCACGGCCTCGCCGCCATGGGCCGCGCGCATCGGGAAATCCTCCATCTCGCGCGCCTATTGTCGCGACTGACCCGCGAGATGTCTGAACCCGACGCGGAGGCCGACGCCTATCTGATCCGCGATGCGCAGCGACTGATCGAGGCGATCGAGTCCCTCGTACGCCTGCACAGCGCGCAGGAAGAAGACCTTTATGACCTTGCGACAGCCTGAGGCTCTGCGAGCTTCGTGTTGACGCCGCCATATGCGGCGTGCGAGCCCAGCTCACCGCCGTCAAACTAGGGAATGGATCCGATGCCCGCCACCCCGCATGTCGAAAAGCACTTCCTCGGCTCCGAAACGGTCCGCGACGTGGTCATCGGGATGTCCGATGGCCTGACTGTGCCCTTCGCCCTCGCAGCCGGCCTGTCCGCGGCGGTTTCCTCCACCCGCGTCATCGTCACGGCGGGCCTTGCCGAGATCGTCGCTGGCGCCATCGCCATGGGCCTCGGCGGCTATCTCGCCGCCCGCACAGACCAGGAACATTTCGAATCCGAGGAAAAGCGCGAGGAATTTGAAATCGTCCATATGCGCAAGCTGGAACTGGCCGAAGTCCGGGCGATCTTCGCCGGCTATGGCCTCGTGGGCGCCGCATTGGAGACGGTTGTCGATGCGATCGCGTCCGACAGAAGGCGCTGGGTCGACTTCATGATGAAATTCGAACTCGGCCTCGAACGCCCCGACCCGAAGCGGGCGCCGATCAGCGCCGCCACCATTGCGGCCTCCTATCTCATCGGCGGCCTGATCCCACTGCTGCCCTACATGCTGGCGGCCGATCTCAAGACGGCTTTGCAGGCGTCGGTGTTTTTCACGGGCGTCGCGCTATTGGTCTTCGGCGGGGTGAAGGGCCGACTGACGGGCGCCAATCCGCTGAAATCGAGCCTTCAGACTGCGCTCGTCGGCGGCCTCGCGGCAGGCGCCGCCTTTTATCTGGCCTCGCTCTTCGGCTAGCCGCCGACGTTGGTCAGCCGAACCTCCAGTCCGCCCAGGGTGGAGCGCGAAAAATCCATGCGCCAGCCATAAGCGTCGAGAATGTCCTGCGCGATGGCGAGGCCGAGGCCGGCGCCGCCGCCTTCGTCGAGCCTTCCGCCACGCTGTCGCGCGACCGCTTCGAGGGAGGGGTCGAGGCCGGGGCCGTCGTCCTCGATCAGGATCGAGCGCCCCGGAGGCCCGTCGCGCCACGAGAGGCGGACGTGTGACGCCGCGTGCCGGGTCGCATTGTCGAGCAGATTGCCGAGCAGTTCGGTGAGGTCCAGCCGGTCGAAAGGCGCGGAGGCGTCTGCGTCGATTCTGTTTTCATAGGCGATCGTTTCGCCTTTTTCGGTGCGGCGCAGGGTGCGGATCAGGGCGTCCGCAACCTCTTTCAGCGGCGTCGCCGGACGCTCGCGTCGCGTCGTGGCGGCGCCGAGGCGCGCGCGCGCCAATTCGCGTTCGACGTGGCGGCGCATGGTCTCGCCGATCGTGTCCAGCGCTTCCGCGATGTCCTCGCGTCCTTCGCGGCGCAAGGCCCGCGCTTCGCCGGCCAGACCCGCCAAGGGCGTCTTGAGGCCGTGGGCGAGATCGGCGGCGCGATTGCGCGCGCGCTCCAGCGCGCGGTCCTGGGCGGCAAGGAGGTGATTGACCTCCTGAACCAGCGGCAGAACCTCCTCCGGCGCATCTTCCGCAAGGCGTAGGCGCGCCCCTGCGGCCGTCTCGGCGATCTCCCGGCGAAGGCGGCGGAGCGGGCGCAGGCCGAGACTCAGCTGTAGCCAGGTCGCAAGTCCGAGAACGAGCGCAAGGACGACGAGGCTGAGGGCCAGATCGGAGACGAAGGCGTCGCGGGCCTGCCGCAGGCGCGTCAGGTCGCTGCCGACGATGACGCGCGCGGCGAAAGGGCCACTTTGGTTCGGGACGAGAATACGCCGCTCGACGACGAGCAGAATCTTGCCGCCCGGCCCCTGAATCTGGTGATAATGAGTCTGGCCTTCGCTCAACTGATCGTCGGGCAGGACGAGATGAGAATCCCAAAGCGAGCGCGAGCGCAGCAAAGCGCCATCGAAGGCGACCTGCCAGTAGAGGCCGGAAAGCGGCTCTTCGAAACGCGGATTGCGGGGCGGATAGGCCACGACAAGCTTGCCGCCGGGGTCGACCTCAAGTCCGCCGATCAACTGCCGGAGATCGGCCTCCAGATCGTCCGACAGGGTGCGATAGACGTGACGTTCGAACAGCACGGTCAGGCCGGCGCCTGCCGCGGCAAGGGCGAGGCAGATCGCCAGAAGCCCCGCGAGCGCGAGGCGAAGTCGCAGAGAGCGCGGGGTCAAAGTGGATTTTCCGGCATCAGGTAGCCAAAGCCGCGGCGCGTCTCGATCCATTTGCCGCCGATCTTGCGTCGGACGCGACCGACGAGCACTTCGACGGCATTGGAGGATTGCTCGTCCTGCCCATAGATATTTTCGAGCAATTCCTGCTGCGGCACGACGCGTCCACGATGCAGAATGAGATAAGCCACGAGCCGGTATTCCAGCGGCGAAAGATCGACCGGCGCGCCCCTCAGGCTCACTTTCATCGCACGTTCGTCGAGCGTGAGGTCGCCCAAGGTGGCGACCGAAGACGCATGCCCGACCGAGCGCCGGATGATGGAGCGCAGCCGCGCCAGCAATTCCTCCATGCGGAACGGCTTGGCGAGATAATCGTCGGCGCCGGCGTCGATTCCCTCGACCTTCTCGCTCCAGGAGCTTCGCGCGGTCAGAACCAGCACGGGCGTCGTCCGCCCGTTCGCGCGCCAGCGCTTGAGCACCGCCAGACCATCCATGCCCGGCAGGCCGAGGTCGAGCACGATGGCGGAATAATCCTCGGTGTCGCCAAGGAACCAGGCGTTCTCGCCGTCCTTCGCGCGCTCGACGACATAGCCGGCCGCCGCCAGGGCGTGAGTGACGTCGCCCGCGATGCGGTCGTCGTCCTCGACGAGCAGGATGCGCATCAATCGTCTCCCGTATGCGTGACGTCGCCCGTCACGGCGTCAACCTCGATATCACGCCAATGGCCCTGCGCGTCGATGACGCGAAATTCATAGACCCAGCCGCCGTTTTCATGTTCGAGCTTCACTTTCACGATCTCGCCGGGAAGGCGTCCCTTGACCCGGTCCAGGATCTTCTCGAGGGGCAGGATGGCGCCGCTTTCGACGGCCGCCCGCGCTTCGTCCTGGTCGGCGGAGGCGTCCTCGGCCACTGCACGAACAGGCGCGGCAAGAAAAAGCGAGAACGCCAAAAGAGCCTGGAACGCGCGCGACAAGATCAATCCCCTTCTATCGATTTATGATCATCGCCGATTGTAACTGACAAGTCGCTGACGCGACCAATCAGCCGGCCGTCATACGGCGCCCGCCATAACTCCCGCCATCGTCCGGCGATTTTGGACCGGACGCCAATGAAAGGGACACACATGCGCAAGTTGATCGTTCTCGCCAGCTTCGCGACGCTCATCGGCGGCGCCGCCCGGGCCGAAAGCCTGGGCCGCCCCTGCACCGACAAGCCGGCCTCGGCCTATCTTACACTCGACGCTCTCAAGGCCAAGGTCGCGGGAATGGGCTACCAGATCCGCGACGCCGAGATCAAAAAGGCCTGCGGCGAATTCTATGTGATCGACAAGGCCGGCAAGAAGGGCGAATTGTTCGTCGATCCGACCTCCGGCGTCATCATCGCCGGCGGCGATTCCTCCGGCGTGGTCAAAACAGCTGGGAAGGACAAGGATTGATGACCACCCCGGCCATGACCGGGAGAGCCGGCGGCGCGACGCCGCCGGCCACGGTCGCGGTGTGGGACCCGTTTGTGCGCCTGTTCCACTGGAGCCTCGTGACGCTTTTCACGATCGCCTTCCTGACCGGCGATGAAATCGCCTGGCTCCATGTCTGGGCCGGCTACGCCATCGCCGTCCTGGTCCTGCTGCGGATCGTCTGGGGCTTTGGCGGGTCCCGCCACGCGCGTTTCCAAAGCTTCGTGCGGCGGCCGGCCGAAGTGTTCGAATTCCTGCGGCAAAGCCTGCGTCTGCGAGCGCCGCGCCATCTCGGTCACAATCCGGCCGGCGGATATATGATCCTCGCCATGCTCGGCCTGCTGACCTATCTGTCCGTGACCGGCATGTTGCTGACGACGGACGCCTGGTGGGGGTCGCATGCGCTGAAAGAGGCGCATGAGGCCGGCGCCTACGCCATGGTCGGCCTTGTCATGCTCCACCTGGCGGGCGTCGCGCTCGCTAGCGTCGAACACGGCGAAAATCTCGTCCGTGCCATGGTCACAGGCCGCAAGCCTCGCACAGAGCTGAACTCACTCAAATGACTTCACGCCTGAGCATCCCAACCTGAGGCCGCCGCCCTCGAATTCCAGCCAAACCGAAAATCAGAAGGCCTTGACGGTCAAATCAACTGTTTCTTGTGACCGACGTCGCGGGATCGTTCAGCGCCGGAGGCGAGCCCTTGGTTGCCTGGGCAACCGGAAAATCAAATCTTGCCGTCCGGGCGTCGCATGTTGATCACGATGTGGACCTCACAAATCGGATGGTTAGGGAGACGAACGGTCCCTCGATGACCTCCAGCGTTGCTCAGCGGGCTTACGCCGCCGGGTGAAACTTCAGTGGCAGGTCGCCGGATCAAAACGCAAAAAAGCCCCGCCGCCGGCGCGAGCCGGCGGCAGGGCAAAGCACAGGGAAGCGCCCTGCGATCGCGGGAAAAAGAGGAAATATCCCTCCGCCGGCCGCGTGACGACCGGCCGAAGGCTGATGAAGAAGCTAGACTTCGAAACGCATATCGATGCGCGCGGCATGCAATTCCCGGGTGGTCGCGTCCAAGGCCTTGCGCAATTCGATGACCTCCTGCCGCAGCCCGTGGATTTCGTCCTGCTGCGCCTGAATGCGAAGCGTCAGGAGACTGACCTGTTTTTCCCAGGAATCGAGCACGGCCTTGACGCGATCGTTGACGGCCTTCTCGAATTCACCCGTCCGGGCGACAGCGAGTTCATCCGCTTCGTTTTCCGTCTTGCGCGCTTGGGCAAGCATCAATTCGGATTCCGCGTCGGCCTTCCTGTGCCCAAAAAAATGCTCAAGCAATTTTTGCAACAGAACTGGCGCGCCAAGAACGCCCAGCGCCGTTGCAATGATGTTCCACCCGGACGGTGAAGACTGCCCAAGGCCGCCGTCAGCCATTTCCATTCCTTTCAGCGGCCGGAACCGCGCTTCAACTCAGAAATCCCGACGAGGCCGACGCCGGGGGCGAGACGGCATCCCGTCGCGCCGACCAGACTCGCGGTCGAGAAAGCCGCCAGGCCCGAGAAAAGAGACGATCGAACGCCGACTCCCTCATTTCCGGGCTCGGTTTGCCCCACCCTGCGCAGCCGCTGCGACGGTTGCCGCGGCGGATTTGACGACGGAAACTGTTGCATCGGCTGCGCTGGCGACTGCCTTGGCGTCAGACGTCACGGCGTCGACCGCGCCGGTCACGGCGGCGTTTGCGGCGTCGAGCCTTGCCGCGACGGCCTTGCCATGCCACACCGCATAACCCACGCCGACTGCGGCGAGGAGGGCGACGAGGCCAAAGAGAAAGATGAACTCACTCATAAGATAGTCCTTCTTTGGAGGTTCAAGGATCGGCTTAGCTGGATCAGGACAGGGCAAGACGCATCAGGGCGCCGCTCTTGACGCCATCCGCGTGGACTGCGCCCGAACGACGGGAAGCGGCGAGGCCGCGCCCTTCCATTTCTCGACCGTGCGAAGGCCGGCGAGCGAAGTCCAGGTCGCGAGGATGACATTGAACATGTCGCCCGGCACCAACGGCCACGCCAGCATCACGCCGAGCGCCTGATAGATGACGACGACCGAACCGACCCAGCCCATCGTCGGGCGCCAGCCTCCGAAGTAGAATTTCACCCAAACCGGAATGTCGGCAGTGAGATAGGAGCCGATCTGATCCGTCTGCAATTTCGCCATTTCGAGGGCATTCTTCAGATTGTCCCTGTGCAGCGCCTCGACTGCCTGAATCTTCGCCGCGACGGCGTTCGGATCGGCGTTGATCCTGTCCGCCACGCTGGCGGGATTGGCCGCGTCGCCGCCCACTGCGCTCGCCAGGCTGTTGAGCGCGACCGGAAGAACGAGATTGAGCGGGAAAGGCGCGGCGGACGAAACGGTCGATCCCGCGCGCAGCGCCGCGCCGAGAATGGGCGCGCCGGCCTGCTCGACGGCGCTGGCGAGCGTGCCGAGCGAAGAAAAGTCGATATTCACGTCATGCCCCTTTCGCCGCTGCGGTCAGGATGGAGGCTGCGTTTTGGTGTTTGCGGATCGAGAGGAACAGCCACGCCGCCGTCACGACCGAGGCCGCACCGATCCCCGCGATGACCCAGAAGGATAGCGCCGAAGCTACGGTGGGATGGGACACGGCCGGGGCGACGCCGGCGGCGGGGAGCGCCGCAAGAACCGAGCCACTGGCTTTAGCGGTCGCCTTGGCTTTTTCTTCCGCCGCAGCCTTGGTCAGCGCTGCTTTCGGGTCAGCAAGGGCCGCCGCAGCCTTGGGCGCGACCTGCGCGGCCGAATAGCCGAGCAAGCTGGCGAATGCTGATCGCGTGAACATTTCGCGGACCGCGAGGCCGTTATAGCCCCCATTCACGATCTTCGTCGCGACTCTGACCTTTTCGGCCAGACTCCATTCGCGGTCGATCGCTGCATTGATATTCCGCATTTTCCAATAGCGGTCGGCCGCCCAAGCGGCATAGGGAAAGGTCGCCAACTTGTCCGGGTCGGCGATGAAATCGACGCCCATCTCTTCCGACGCGGCGGCGTAATTGGCGCGGCCGGTGATCTGGATCAGGCCCCGGCCCTTGAAGCGCGGCCCGTCGCCAGGCTCGACGTTGCCCAGATCGCGTCGCCCCTCGTAGGCCCGCCCCGAGGCGTATTCGACCGTGGTCTGGAACCCCGCGCTTTCCTCCGCGCATTGGCCGAGGAAAGCCGCCAACCTGTCGCGGGTCGAAATGTCCGCATAGTCGATGCATGATTGCATAGCCGTTGCGAAGCCATCGAGAATCTCGGGTTTGCCATGCGGACAGACGGCGAGAAGTACTTTGTTAAAATCGGTCATGGCTGGCGCTGGTCCCTGATTTGCGATGTGAGATCGGCAATGGTCCGATCTTTCCAAGCCGATCCGCGCGATGAGCCGACCCAATAGCCCACGACGGTTGAAAAGGCTGCGATGACGCCGCCGCCGAGTTGGTTGAGATAGGTCACTTGCCAGTCGGCAAGTGGCGTCGAACGCGCGACGACGAGAGCCGTCACGATCCCAAGCAGAAGCACGACAGCGACCGAAACGATCGCCGCCGCGAGGGTGTTTTCGCGGTCCATGAGAATGTCCTCGGGGAAATGAGGATCCTTAAAAAACCGTCACGCCCGATATGCCGCAGGCGATGTGACTTAGGTCCGCATTCGGCGCCGTGAAGGAAATGTTGACGCCTCCGTATGTCGTGTCCGCCGTGATCGTCGGGGCGCTCGCGCCAGGAGCGCCGACATTCTGTCCGTTCACCGCGGTCGTCGCGACAACGATTGTCGTTGATGCGCTGGCGCCCTTGGAAATCAGAACGCCAGGGAATTCCCACGTCTGCGTTTTCTGCGCCGTCGTGTCCTTGTAGACGCAGCGAATGTCACCCATCAGCGACGAGTTGATCGGAATATTCCAGACGTTCGTATTCGTCGCCGCGCCGCCCGTCGTCGATAACCGCGTCGCCGTCGTGCTGTTGGTGGAAGCGCGCATGATGCTGAACGTCAGCTCGTTATCGCCGACGACCGCGATTTGACCATTTGCGTAGGCCATGATGCCGGTCAATCCATAATCCGACGCCTGCCAGCCGCCTGGAACAACTGACCATCCCCCAGTCAGCGTATTTCCGGAGCCGCCCCCAACCACGCCGTACCAAGCGCCATTGATGTTGCTCAGGCCACCAGCGACAACGCCGCCGGTGTTCGACGCGGTGTTTTGTTGGCCGCCGCTGATCGCGGATCCGGCGCCGCTCGCGACTTGGGTCGCTGACGTATGCTGATGCTGCATATCAACGGAATACATGCCGCGATTGTTGCCGCCGCCGACAGTGCCGTCGGGCCTCAAGAGGCTGAAAAAATGCTGGCTGTTATTCCAGACCGGATTTCCGAAAACGCCAGCGCCGTTGCTGACATATTGAAGCGCGGTCGCGTCAATGCTCCACGTCCAGGACGATTCCGCGCCATGGCCCGCAAGGATGATCGGCCCGAAGGTCGTCGTCGAACTGGCGATCGCCACGTTCGTCTGCGCCGAAGACAGGGACAAGATGTCCATGTCGATATTTCCGCCTGCGCCAATGTTCAAACCGCCGCCTGCGCCGCCGCCTGCCGAGACGACCAGATCGTTGAACTGGATTCGGTTAGGCGCGGTCGAGGCGGTCGCGCCGTTGATGTTCAGGGCGAAGTAGCCAGCATAGGGAGAGGTAAACGCGCAATCCACACATGTAACCTCGGTGAGCGGTCCGGACATGGAAGCGTCGCCGATCTTCACGAGGTCGGCGGCGACGCTATAGGTGTTGCCTTCCGTCCCTTCAACGCGCAGTTTAGAGATGTGAATGGCGCGAATGGCGCCGCCGGTTGCCGGCGCTGCGTTGCGGATCACAAATCCAGGTCCGCGAGGCCCATATATATCGACGCTGGAAATGTCGATGGAATTTGCCGCATCGGCGCCCGAGCAATTCGAGTTGCATTGCGTCGTCAATTCGAAAGCCGGGATACTGCTCGCAATTCCCGAATTGAAGATGCGCAGATTTGAAATGTGGCTTTCGCGCATATAGGCGTCGGTGTCATTTTTGATGATGCCGGCATAGAAAGCCCGGCCGTTCAGATTTTCAACATCGACGTCGTTGATCGTCACGAAATCGTTGTGGTCGTAAAAGACAAGCGCGTCCTGCTCCGCCGATGCGAGATTGGTTCCCAAAATTGAGAGCCCCACCACTCGCGCGCCGATGTTCTGCGGTTTGACGATCGACGTTCCTGTTCCGCCGCCGGTGTTATAAACACCAGCCATCCAGCCATCCGCCCATGAAAACAGGGATCCGGAGTAGGACGACCCGAGAACGATAATCGATTTCCATGAACCGGCGCCGCACACGCCGCCACCGGTATTGTTGGTGAATTGAGGAAGCATGGGGCCGTTGATGTAATAGACCCCCGGCGGGATATAGAGGCATGTCGGCGCGCCAGACGCCGCCGCGGAGTTGACCGATGCGATCGAGGTCGCGAAGGCCGCCGTGTCATCGGTCACGCCATCGCCCTTGGCGCCCATGAGCTTGACGTTGACAGTTTCCGACGCCCAGGCCGAAAACTTAGTCGGCGACCCGTTTGGCGCGGTAATGGTGATCGATGAAGCATCGAGGAGAGGCGCATTCTGTCCCATTGGAACAGCGCCAGTTTCACCGCTCACGGTGATGACGGCAAACAAGGCAAGGACACAAGCTCTTAAAGTCATTTCCCGCCTCACTTCAGGTTGGAAAAAGTCGCGTTCGCGGTCGTTCCGGCCGCAACAATCTGCGTACATGCAAAGGGAAAGGACTGCCAACCAGGAGAAACCTGGATTGCGATCGTCGAATTGTCAGGAAACTGGAATTCGACAATTCCGGCGACCGCGCAGAGAATGCCGACTGAACGCGCTGGCGCGTAAGTCGTTCCTACCGTCATGGCGACAACGCCCGAAAATGGCGCATTTGACGGGTCGCTCACGGAGAGTGTTCCAGACAGCGCTGAAACGATTGAAGCTAATTTCGAATAGGCCGCGGAAAGCCACCCCGTCAGACCAGATCCACCCGTCGGCATCGAAACGCCCGCGATGGGCGAACCGCCCGGCTCTGCGAGCGCATCCGAGGCTGGCGTTACGCATAGACTTGATGCGCCCGCCTGCGGCCCGATCGGCGTGGAATTGACCGGGAACTGATTCCCGTTGGCGTCCTTCAGATAATATAACGTCATAAGCTCACCCCACAGTGAAGAGGAAGGGCGTCGAGCCGATATATTGGCTGTTCACCACATGGGAAAAATCAAGAACCGGCACATAGGCCGCCCGGGCGTCCGACAACTGGATCAGAACGCCCTGTTGCTGTTCGGCGGACATGTTCATGAGGGTCGCCAGCAACGCCGCGCCCGAAAGACCCGAGAGCGCCACGGCCGCGGTGTTCGTCGCCCAACTCGTGACGGCAAATGACGCCGCGCCACCAACCGTCAGTGTCGAGTTGGCGAACAGATCCCGGGTAAATGTTCCGTCGCTCGCCAGAAGCGAAAAGCTGAAACGACCGCTAGGCCAATTCTTTGAAGCCGCGGGGACGAAGAAGGTCAGCGAATTTCCGGCAACCTGGATTCCGCCCCCGCCCGCGTTCGTCAGCGCTGGGAAATTCCCGATTCTCGACGTGAAACTTATGCCCGAAAGGTCGATCGGCGTTACCCCATCCGCCTCGAAGAACAGCAGTGGCGGCGGCGCGAAATCCTCGTCGCAATCGACACTGGCAATCACCTGTTGAGACGACAAAAGCGAAATATTCGACATCGAGACGCCTTGAAGAATCGTGATCGGCGCGAGCCAGGCCCCTCGCGCCAGAGATTAGAATGGCGCGCGGCGCAGTGGCCCGAAATGGCGCCGGCGCGGCGATCGGACGGAACCAGCCCAGACTCAGTAGCGCCCCGTCAACGTCGATTGCACGGCGAGGGAAAGGACCGGAGCGATCTGCTGCTGCTTGAGCCATTGTCCGTAAGAGCCGGGATGGAGCTGGTTCATCATCAGGGAATTATTCGCGAGCGTCGTCACTGTCGACGGGAACGGACCGCCTCCGGCGCTCTGCTGGTGAACAAGCTGGAAGACGCGGCTGTCGGACGCGAAAGGCAGGTAAGCGTTGAAGAGAATATTCGAAGCCGCCTGCGCCGCCTGGGCGAGGGTCATGCCGCTCCAGAGGCCTTGCAGAGACCCGCTATAGAGCATGTAGTTTCCCGTTCCGCCCGAACTCGTCGCAGGATCGTCGGCGGTGAAGCTGTTCGGCGAATAGAGGATGACCTTGCACTGGGGCATTGCCGAGAATGTCCCGTACCAGATCGTCGTGAACTGCTCCTGCGCGGTTCCGCTGAAAGCGCCCGGATCGGTCGTCATGTTGACGGTGAAATGCGTGCTGTCAATGACGCCAGCGAGCGTCCAGGCTCCGTTGAACGCCGTATTGGACGAACCCGAAATCTGCACCCCGACCCCGCTGCTTTCCAGCGCATTGAACTGGTGCGGCGTCGAGGTCGTGATCGTCGCGATGTTCGAGGCCCAGGCGATACTCGAGATCGTGTAGGAAGCCGCGAAGGGCGACGTGTAACTCGCGCCCGACACGGTTCCGTTCGTCACGGCATCGAGGAACGTGTCGATCATCGACGTCAGGCGATTTTGCGCCGCCGCCTGGCCCGAACCGAGAATACCCTGGCGAATGTCGTTGACGCCGTGGGTGAGGACCAGAACGTCGTAATTCTGGAAATAACTTCCCGTCTGCAATGCGCTGGTCGTCGAGGGATTGCCGGTTCCTGATCCGAGAACCATGCCGACAGGCCAGGTGACGCCGTTGAGATTGTTCAGGAAATCGTAGAGACGATAGCCATTCGATCCGAGATTCTGCGCATTGATGAAACTATTCAAGGCGCCCGTCTTGCCAAACCCGCCGATATAATTCGAGCCGCCGTTCAAATAGCCGGCCGTCGCCATGGCCGTTGTGCTGTCGCCGATGAATCCGACATTGACGAGCTTCTGTTCCTGCCAAATGACGTCGACGCGAAATTGGGCGCCAGCCGGCAGGGTCACGCCGTTCGCATTGAGCGCGATCGCATAGTTCGCGCCATATTTCAGGACATTGGTTTTGGTGCGCGTCGTGGTGAAATCAAAAACCGCCGGCGTCCCGGCGTTCGATCCGTTGACGCCGCACACCATGTCCTGCTCGTCGATGAGATAGCGCGAGCTGGACACGCCATTGCGGCTGGTCGGATTCTCAGTCCAGTATTGGATCGTCGCATTCGGCGTCGGATCGGAGTAATCGTGCTTTTCGATGTAGCCGGCGCCGGTCGTGAGCGTCGTATAAGTTCCCGTCGCAATATTGGCCCCGTTTGTCCATTGCAAGCGAATCGGAAGCGCGCCTCCGCTCGTCGAAAGGCAGGAAACGACGACCTTCTTCACATAAATTGCGGGGCCGGATTGCTGCGCGCCATAGATCGCCCAGAAATCATTGGGCATTGCGGCTGGCGTGAAGAGCCCGCTCCCTGACTGGTAAGTCGGAGCGGCGTCTTCCGACGCGTTGCGCGCTGCGCCGTCCGGGGCATTCCACGGGATCACGCTCGCGGCGGGCGCCGGCGGCGGGAGCGGAGGAACGCCTGCCAAGGCTTGGGTTTCGAAAAACAGCGCGCCGAGGAAAACGGCAAGGGATTTCTTCATCGCTCAGTTCCCCGTGTAGTGCAGCACGTCGGTCGCATTGGCGCAGATCACGTAGATCATCGACAGGCTGGTGTTCCCGTAGGAAATGGACACGCCCGCGGCGAGCGGATAGCCTTGCATCGCGCCAGACGTCATGACGCCCGGCCCGCCAACGTAGATCTTGCCGCTATTCGCGGAATCGGCGGTCAGGACGACGCCGTTCGACAAGGCGCCTCCGGGCAACGCCGCCGCAGACATCGAACAGGCCTGCGCGCCGGATATGATCGGATTGGCGCTCTGGGCCAGGGCCGGAACGCAAGGCGCAAGAGCGAAGACGCCGCCGAGAAGGAAACCTTTGAAATTCATGATTTTCATCCTTACGAGGTCGAAACGGGCAAAAGGATGATCTTGAGCGACAAGCGGAGGACGCCTCCGGTGAACGAGCCGCTGGTCGCCGTAACGACGAGGTTGGCGGCGGCGTAATTCCCGTAGGGACCGACGATGCCAAAATTTGTGGAACCCGCCGCAATCGGAAGCGCGCCGCCGAACTGCGTGGCGTTGCCTGACGTCCCCACGCCAAACGACGGCGCGCCGGTCACCGCTGTCAGAACGCGTGCTCCGACGCCGAGCACAAGGCAATTGGCCGGCATTGGAACACTCGCAATCGTTGCAGCTCCCGACAGCGTCACGGTCTGCTCGATAACCTGAAATTGGATCGCTGCCCCGTTTGCCCCCTCCGCGACTTGCGTCAAGGCCGTCGTTCCGGTGAGGACTTCCGAGAGTTTCGCGGCAGGAAAGCCGCCCGGCGTCGCGCCGTCGTGGACCGTGACACGATTGTTGGTCGTGTCGACGATCAATTCGCCTTGCGCGCCGGTGTAAGCGGCGACGTTCGCCGCCGTGTCCCGGCGTCGTTTGACCTGAACGGACATGGTTTCCTCTTGATTATGAAGTGACGTTGCCGAGGTCGATGACAGCGGTCACCGGAGAAGTGACCGAGCCGTAATCATCGCTCTCGGAAACCGCATCGCTGGCGACGTGGCCGAAATCCACGGCCGTTCCAACTGCGAGCGCCGAAGCCACAGGCCCAAGCGTTCCGGTCCCCTGGATCGCATAGGTGTAGGCGGCGCAGGCCGAGAGGCTTTGAACGCCCCCGCCAAAAATGTTGAACGACTGGAATTTCAGATAGATCGTCAGGCCGATTTGCGAACTCAAGACGGGATATTTCAGGATCGTCGAGTCGAGCAGGCAGAAGGGAGCGCCAGAGGACGCCCCGATTGCCGCCAATCCAGCCTGGCCGCGATAGAGCCCGATCAGGTTGTATTGGTTCGCCGCCGTCAAGATCGCCGACGTGAACGACAGATATTCCCCGCCGACATAGCACATGGTCGCCCCGGCCGAGGCGGAAGCCGCCGTGGTTGAGGATAGCGCGCCCCCGCTTTCCGTCAGGTTGACGGCAAGCGTATCTGTACTGTCCGGGTTCGCGCCCCAATACCCCGGCAAAGCTGCCGAAAGAACGCCCTGGGTCGCCGCCGCGGTCAGGGTGGCGATCTGGCTGTAGGTGGTTCCGTCGAAAGAGGCATAGACGTTGCAGCCGCCCCAATTCGGGTCGGCGCTCTGCGGAGAAACGCCGATCCAAAGTTCCGGCAAATTCCCGGTCAGGGCCGGCGCCGGCTCGAAAATCAATGGCGTGTTGATGGCGTTCGGCGTGTTCGATGCGGTCGGCGCGCCGTTGCTCGTCGTCGGCGTCGGATAAGCGACCGAAGTCGCGACGCCCTGCGGATATTCCTCGGCCGTGACGGTCAGAACGCCGGCGTCATCTTCATCGATGTCGGTGATCCGAACTGTCGTCGCGTTGAGGCCGATCGCGGCGTCCGTGAGTTGAACGAGATCCATCGGCTCAAGCAGACAGAATTCTTCGCCGAGCTTGAACTTGTAAGTGTTGCGGATATAGAGGCCGCGCTGCAAGATCAATTGTGCGGCCGTCTGCGCGATGCCGACATTGCAAATCTCGTGCGCCGTGACCGTCGAACCAACGCGCAAGCCAAAGCGATCAATCATGGATTGATCGAAGGCCGCGATCGGCCCGGTGTTGTAATTGTCGTTGCGCCCCCTGATTTCCAGGCTCAGCCAATTCGGCAGGGAGTAAGGATCCGCCCGAATGATCTGGACCGGATCGTCATTCGGGGAATGGATAAAATCCTCGTCCGTCAGGCTGTAAAGTGCGGTTGTGTTCGGCGTGAAGATCACGCCGGCGGCGCTGACCGAGGAATCGCCGAAGGGGATGATCTTGAGCATCCCGTCAGACCAGACCGCCGTCGAATTGGTCAATTGCAGCCACCGGGTCAGGATCGAGGACGCCCGCTCTTGCGTATCCAGAACCGGCGAAATCGCAATCCCGACAGCCTTGCAATAGGTCTGAAACCCATAAGCCGAATTGAAGAGGGAATCGCTGGAAATCGAAGCCGCAGGGAAGCCAACGCCATATTGGCTGTTGGTCAGGAAATCATAGACGACTTGCGCTGGATCGGCGTCGATGCCGTTCGATCCGGTCCCTTGGAGGACGCCATAGACCTCGAAATTGCTGGACGGGATCGTCGCGGTCGTCCCGAGATTGAAGGACGCGGCGGCGACATAAGCGGTTCCGCCGTACGAGAGCGCCTGGCTCGGATCGGATATGGAGAGGTAGGACCAGACCGATTGCGGCGTCTCACCCCCAAAGAAGGTCAGCCCGAGCAATCCAATATCGGTCGGAATCGTCGAGGATTGCCAGACATAGCCGATCTGGTTCACCGGCCCTTCGCAAATCCCCATGATGATGTCGGCGAAATAGGTCGCCGTCCAAGTCCCGCCCTTGCCGCCCGTCTTTCTCGCCCAAACCCTGAAATTGTTGTACCAGATGACATTCGGCGCGACGATGTTGCGGCCGTAGCAGATCGGGACCGGGAGCGCGCTCGATGTCGATTGGATTTGCAGGCCGGAATAGCCTGTGACCGTCGTCGGCTGATTTCCCCCCGAGCGCAATATGCCCATTATGAAGCGTCCTCTTTGCCCCAGATCGAAAAATAGCGGACGCGCCGGGCCGGCTTCGTCAGTTCCGTGTTTTGCGAGAATTTTTCTTCGATGACGCTGTCGGCGTCGGCGTAGGCGTGAACGATTGACCGCGGTTCCGCGCCGGCAATGATCCCGCCGTGGCCGTAGCAGCGCCCGAAGCGAAAGATCGCAATGTCGCCGGGCTGCGGCGCCTCGACCTCTCGACAGGTTTCCGTCAACCACCGAAGATATTTTTCATCGTCCCGATGGATCATCCAGTCAGGCGGATAGGGGCGCGGATCGAAAGGCGGCACAAGACCGAGATCGACGAAAACCCGCACGATCAGCATTCCGCAATCGACGCCGACGCCGCGAATGTCGGCGCCTTCGTGATAGGGCGTCCCGAGCCAGCGGCGCGCCTCGGCGACCACAGCGGCGCGCGCGCTAGCCTCCTTCGTCATTTGCCTTTTCCTCCGCCGCCGCTCATCCAGCTTGCGGACAGCGGCCCAGTCATCACCTGGGGCGGCGGCACGAAGGGATAGCCCCGAAAATTCGCCAGATTGTTGAATTTGCTCTGACAGGTCGCCATCGTGTGATCGCAGCCCTGCGCAACCGTGAAGGCGTCGCCCGCCTGCGGCGGATAGGGGAGCGGATAGGCGAGGCCGAGCCCCGTCCCGTTATCGGCCCATTTGACGGTCGCCTGGACGCCGGAATTCTGCCCGCTCGTAAAGACGATCGCGCCTTGAACGAAGGTCTGGTTCGCGCCTGACCAACGGACATAATTGTTCCCCGAGCCCGCGCCGGCGGTCGCGCTCGTCGAGTAAGTCCCGCGCGCGAGGGCGCAGCCCGAATCGTAGAGAACATGGGTGCAATTCGGCGCCCAGAGCCGGCGCGGCATGTCGATGTCGAGAAAGACCGTATCAGCGGCGACCGTCACTTGCGCCGTCGTTCGGCCTATCTGGTCAATCGCGGAAACGCGGCCCTTGAACATGATCGCCGTCCCAATCGGAAGCAGCGAGCCGCCAGAGGGCGCCCAGGACGAGAAAAACGCCTTCTCGCGCTGGACAATCGCCCCGTCGAAGGCGCCTTGCTGCAACGCCTGCATGAAAGGGACGCCGCCGAGCGTATCGGTCGTCCGCGCGGAAATGCTGATCTGCTGGCTGTCCACATTCAGCCCGAGCGAGCATTTGTAGCGCAGACCCGAAATCAGGATGGACGAGGCGGAATAGTTGTAGCCATTCCATGCGACCGGCAAGTCCAGATTGGTGTAAGTCAGGATCGAGCCGTTCGCGAGCCAGATCGTGAACAGGTCGCCGACTTGAAGCGGCGCGTCGGAGGTCGGGCGCAGGCCGTTCAAATAAGTGGCGAGGGCGGCGGTCGTGACTTTCATTGCAACCACCCGCGCCATATGACGCACCAGAAAATCAGGCCGAGGACGTGGTTCATCGAACGCTCCTGAATTTGACGCTTTTGGTTTGCCAAGCCCCCGACATGATTTCCTCGAAGTCCATTTGGTCGTCGAGAAAGCGGCACTGGAAAGCATAGGTTCCCGTCCAGGCGATCGACGCGCCCGAGGCCGGCGCGGTTGTAAAGGTGATCGTGTTCGGCGTCGTGAAGGCGTAGGCGCTGGTCGAGACGCCGTTGATCGTCACGCCTGAAATCGCGGTCGCATAGGACACCGGTTCGTAATAGCCGCCGATGGCGCGGCCGAGCGTGAAGGTCGTCGTTGAACCATCGCCGGTTCCGAAGGCTTGCGCATTGGCCGCGCTGTCGGTCGGATCTGCGTAAAGGAAGGTGTTCAACTGGCCCTGCGCCGTCAGGAAGAACCCCATGAGCGTTTGCAGCGATTGGGATTGCAGGCCCGGAAAGCCGCCCGAGGAATCGAGGCCATTGAAGGTCAATTCAAATTCGTAGAGCGCGTGGGCATAGAGCCTGGCGCGGACTTCCCGGCCCGAGACATGCGAGGCGACGCGGGTCGAGAAGACAGGCTTTTTGTGGACGCTCCATCCTTGGCCGGGCAAAGCGGGAAGGGTCGGGGGCGTCGTCATGGCAACTCCACCATGAATGGGAACAGGCAGAGATATTGGCTGTCCGCCGGATTGGAGAAATCGAGCGTCGGCACGAAAACCGAGGTCATCGCATATCCCCGCACCGTCTCAAGCCGGATCGCGCCGGCCTGCCAAAGTCCCGACATGAATTCCTCCAAATCTTCGGTGTCGTCGGCGAAGCGAGCCAGATGCGCGGCCGAGAAATCGACCGTCAGCACGGTCCCGGCGGCGGGCGCCGCGGCGAAGGCGATGGTCGCCGGCGGGATCGAGACGCTATAGGCGCTCGGCGATTGCGCGACGCCGTCGACATAGACAGTTGGTGCGCCGATGAGCACTTGGACGGGCTCGGAATAGCCGCCCAAAGCCCGGGTCAGGATGAAATTCGTCGTCTTACCGTCGCCGGCTCCAAGGGGTGCGCCGGAATAAGACGACCCGACCGGCGGCGCGAAAAGGAAGGGCGTTTCCTGCCCCGCCATTTCGTCGACGAAGGCCATAAGCTGTTGCAGATCACCATAAGTCGAGCGCAAGGCGTCGAACCGAAGTTCAATGTCCCACATGGGGGAAGTCATCGCCGACGTCCGTGTTTCGCGGCCCGACACCTTGGCCGCCGTGCGCGTCGAGAACCGCGGCTTGTAATGGAGGCTCCATCCTTGCCCCAGAAGGGTCGGAAAAGTCGCATAGGAAGAAAGCCCCGGCAGCGCGTCCGGCGCAGGGATTGCGACATAAGGTCCTTTGCCGCCGATCCAATTGCCCGCCGGCCAGTTCGCGGCGTCGCCCCATGCGCTCGAATCGAGCGGGAAGGTCGGGAAAGGCCGCGCGTCCCAATTCCAGGCGCAGCAAAGCGACGTCAGGATCATCGGCCCGGATGCGGCGGTCGGGACATTGGCCGCGTTTGACCAATAATCGTAGAGCGTTTGCAGCCCGAGATTGGCGAGGAAATCGTCGCGGCGCGGCGTCCATGTCTCCCCGTCCGATGAATTCCAGACGGACCAAAAAGGCGTCTGGCTTTCGGTCGAATGCGGGTCAAAAAAGACGTTGGGCTGGTTGGTGCAACGATCGACCGTCGCGAAGCCATATTCCGCAAAGACGATCGGTTTCATCTGCGCCGTCCATTGGGTCGTCGGGCCTTGTGGAACCCAACCGCTCCCGGAGTCATAGACGGCTTGATGGGTGTTGCCCCACCACCAACGAACCTGCTTGCGGCCAAGAAGCTGCTGGTTGGCGTAATAAGGGTTGCGAGCCTGCGCCAGTCGGTCGCCCTCGGGCAAGCTGACCATGAGCCCCGAACGGTTCGGATCAAGGCCGCGTCCGAGATTGTTCGAGTCGTCGTAGAACCAATTGAACTGCTCGCCGCCCTCGATATTCCCCGACAGATAGGCTTCCGAATAGATCGTCGGCGAGCCGGAAAGCCCGAGCCCGTTCATGGTCGACGTCGAGGGCGGCCATGTTGTCGGCCTGGGCGCCGTCCAATTGGCGCAATCGAGGCCGCCGTCGCCGGTCGTCCAATCGGACAGCGGCAGATAATTGTCGAACGAGACGACATCAATATTGGGCGATGCGAACAGCGAGTCCAGATGCGGCCACTGGCCATTCTCGCCGGAATGCTGCCAGCCGTTCCAGCTTGACCAGTCCGGCGAATAAGCGATCAGGTTCTTCCATGTCGTCAGGTTCTTGGTCAGGCCTGCGCCGTCGAAGACCGAGCGGGCATCGGCCGCAAGTTGCGCGAGGCCGGCGACAAAGGGGTAATCCCAAACAGCGTCGCCATTCGCATCGACCGTTCCAGCCTTCGTCCAGTTCGGCCCGCGAATGATTTCAAGGCCGCGCAATTCAGAACCGATCAGGAACAGGTCAACGCCGTCCGCGATCACGCACAAATTGGCGTAATGGAGGATCATGCGCCGATAGGTGTAATCGGTCGCCGAGCCGGAATAAGCCACGGTCAGATTGGTCGTGTCGCGCGTGAATTGCGAGGGCGCGGCCGAGCCGAGGAAGGCGTCAGCGGCGGAAGTCGCTGCGCTCGAAAGGTCCGGCGAATAGGTGATGCGCCCGCGCCATGGCTGACCCGTCGCGTCCATGAGAATGAACGGATAGAAGATGACGCGGAGGCCGCGCGCCTTCAAATCCTCGATGCAGCGAACGACGCTTTGGTCCGAAGGCGTCCCGCCGTAGGCAAAGCTCCCGTTCGTCTGCGAAATCGGGATCAGGCCGAGCGAATTCTGGGTAAGCCCCGAGCATTGCCAGTTCGCGACGCCCCAAGTCCCGCCGCTCTCGCTCTCAAACGCGCCCTCGATATAGGTCGTCGAGGGGTAAATCTGGCAGGAGGCGGCGTTGGTCGAATTACCGAACCACGCGACGACGAGCGCGACCGTCTGGCATTCCGGGTGCGCCGCCTGGAGTTGGTCTATCGCATAGGAATAGTCGGTTTTTGTCCCGCCCGGCGCGTAATAGCAATTGATCGGCGCAAGGCTTTCGAGCGCGCCCGTCCCGTATGGGCCGCCGGTCGGATTCCAGCGCGCGCCCTGCGCCGGGAGCGTGTCGTAGGAAAACTCGCCGGTGGCCGGGAGCAGGCAAACGCCGAAAACTTGCGCCATATCGTCATGTCGTCGCCAAGCGGCGAAGCCCCAAATGGTTGCCGTTCCTGACCGCCTGATCCATCGCTTTCATGATCTGGCGCGAATTGCCCGATAGCCAGTTCTTGACCGAAGCCGCGTCCATCGCCGAGACGTTCAAATGAACATGGGTGTCGCCGCCGGGCTGCGCCCCGCTTGCGCCCCCGCCATTGGCCGCGCCCGAGAGCATCGAGCGGAAGGCGCCGGCTTCGGCGGCCGGCATGACCATTTCGTTGCGGTGGACCATGGCGACCTGATCCTGGTCGATCTGCCAGGCGCCGATGTCGAAGGCCGCCATTGAGAGGACGGCGCCCTTGACGGCCGCACCCTCGGCGACGGCCGCAGGGCCCATGAACGGCGCCATGAAGGCCGTCGCGCCCGCCCCCGCCGCGCCGGCGTCCACAGTGATCGACTTGACCGCGTTTGCGATGATCGAGGCAATGCCGCTCGCCGCCTCGCCGCCCATGGCGCCATCGCGGGCGGAGGCGCCGGCGAGCGCCGCCGCCGTCTTCTGGCCTTCCGCCGTCTGCGACAGAACGACTTGCGCGATCTGCGCTTTCGCCCAGTCCGCGACCATTTCGGCGCCCATGCGCAAGAACTGGGAAACGACCGATCGTGCGACCGCCGCCATCATCTGGCCGAACGTCCGTCCGCTGAACATCATCCCCGCCAGGCCGGAGGAAAAGGATGAAGCCACGGAATCGACGATGTGGTCCATCGGCCCCACGATCTGCGCCACAGATTGGAGCATGATCTTCTGGCTCTCCATCGCGTAGCGGCTGTCGAGCATCAGCATTCGATTGAGGAGTTGCTGGCGCTGCTGCTGGCTCAAGGCTCCAAGTTGCAGCTCTTTTTCCAGCAACGATCTTTCCGCGGCATATTCCTCGTTCAGCGCCGAACGGGTTGCGCTGAGGCGTTCGTTGACGCTCATGACTTTCAATCTGGTCAGTTCGCCGTAAAGCGTTCGCTTTTCAGCGAAGGCCGCGCGCTCGGCCGATATTTCGCCATCGATCGCCATAAGGCTCGAACGCGCGATCTCCTGCTGTGACGCGCCGGCCGAACGCGCCGACTCTCCGACTTTCACCAGGGCGCTGGCCGCGCCAGCGCCGAACGCCGAAAAGCTCTGCGCCGACCGGTCGAGCCCCAACCCGACCTGGTTCACTCCCGCGGGCAGGCCTTGTAAGGCCGAGGAGACGCGCGAAACCCCATCGAGAAAGCCTGAAACGTCCGCGCCGAAGGAAATTGAAACATTGGAATCGGCCATGGGATTCTCTCGTCAGGCTGGATCAGATGCGGCCGGTCGGAAAAAGGCTGCGCAGGGTCGAACGCGCGTCCGCGCCGGCGCGTCGGCTTGGCCGCCAGACGCCGAGGCCGACCGCGAGCGCCCAGAGCAGGACACTCGCCGGCGGATTTTCCTGCCAGTAATCGTAGCGCGCGGAAATGCGGGGAAATGTGAGTTCGCCCTCGAGCGCGTCGGTCCAGGGTTCGCCCGACATCTGGCAATAATGGGCGACGATCCGGTCAAAGTCCGGACCGTCGATTTCTACTCCCCCGGCGTCTGCGGGTCCGCCGCCGTGAACAGGCCGGTCTGCGCCGCGATGACCGTGAGCGCGGCGACCAGTTCGGCAAATCCAGCCTGTTGATCGAGGAGATCATCGCGCGAGAAATCGGGATAGGCGCGGGTCAATCCGCAATGGACGACGTCGATCATCAGATCGACGTCGTCCTGACCGAGCAAAGCAGCGGCCATGGAATCGCCGGCCGCGATCCGTGTCTGAATTTCGTTGAGCCGCGGCAATAGTTTCAGAAGGCCAGGCACCACGACCCGCGCCTGCCTCAGGGCCAGCATTGGAACGAAAAATTCCTGCCCGCCCAGCGCCACGACCGGCGCCCGCGCGCAATCAATTCTCGAATCAGGGCTCATCTCAATCCACCGTGTTGATTTCGCCAATCGCATTGGACGAATTGGCGAAAGCTTCGAAATCGAGCTCGGGAATCGTGAAATCCTGGGTCTTGGACGCAATGCTCAGCTTGGTCGAGACGCAATTATAGAGCCGAAGGGACCATTGCGCGCCGGCGACGTTCGGATTGGACTGGTAGAAATCGATCTGGAAGTTCGGCGCGGTCCCGATCAGCTTGTTGGAGATCACGGAGCGCGATCCAGCGCTCGCCTGAAGGTAGGAATAGGACACGAGCACGGCCTTGCCGGCGTCGCCGGAATTGAAGGTATAGACGCCCGCCGAAACGCTGTATTGGCCTACGGCGGGCGCGGAGGCCACTTTGGTCAGGGCCAGTCCGCTCGCCGCATAGACAACGCCGAGATCGGCGTCAAAATTCGCCGAATTCGCTGTGGCATAGGCATAGGGCGACGCCGCAGGCACGGCGCCGCCTTCGTTATAGGCCCATAATTTCTGGCCCGCGCTCGATGTCTGTCCGAAGAAGCAATTGTTGAACAGCGGGCCGTCGATATTGGCGAATTTCGCCTTGCCGGAAATCTTGCCTTCCCCCCGCGCGAGCGCGATTGGGAATTGATATTGCCCGAATAATTGCTTCGAGGAGAAGCTGATGTCGAGCGTGACGTCCTGCAAGGATCCAAACTGGACGGGCGTCGCATTGGCGCCCGATGGCGTGGCGATGAGCACGCCCGATCCGAAAGCGACGGAGGTTGTGTTGGACATGAATCAGCGCTCCTTGAGAATGGCGCCGAGCCGCTCCTGCAGAGCGTCGACCGCGGCGCGGACATGGTTGAAGATTTCAGTCGCGCGCGACACGGGCGAGTTGTGGAAGGACTCCACGAACCAGGCGTCGACGGCCGCTTCGATTTCACACGCGAGATTTTCCGTCCTGTCGGATGGATCGGCCATTTTTTTCTCCGCTGTTGCGCGCCGGCAGGCGCCCGACGCTAGGGAATGAGAATGCGCAAAGGGGCGAGCGCCAGGCCCTGTCCGTCGAGGTCGCCGGGATCCTTGATGACGCGGCCCTCGATCCGGCAATTCTGGACCAGGCCGCCGAGCGTCTGCCGGCCGGTCGTCTGATCCGGCGCGAGGGCCGTAAAAAGCGCCTCGATCGCCACATTGAGGTCGCTTGCCGGCACGCAGTCGGGATCTCGCCCCGCGGATGTATAGATCAGGAGATCGACATTCAGCGTCGTCCGGCCCGGCGAGGAATCGCCGGTATAGGCGACGCCTTCGCCATGTTCGCCGAGGAAAAGCGCCGGCTGGTCTGCGATCGCGACCTCGCTCCACAATTTGACGCGACGGGAGATGAAGGCCCAGGTTTCACGCCCATTGATCGGTCGTGAAAACCGGGCTTGCGCCAACCGCGCGCCAAGCGCCGACATAATGGTCTCGCGGGGACTGCTCATGACGATTCACCCAATCCTGCCGCGACGTCTTCGACGGCCGCGCGCAAACCATTCGTGATCGTGTCGACCTGATCGTCGAGCGCAGATCGCAGATAGAAGCGCGGCGCGAAATTGGAGCCAGGGTGCTGAATCCGCCGCGCGAAGACCCGCTTTCCGTTCATCAGGAAGGACAAGGCCCTGGCCTTGTCCGGGAGAATTTCATGGGCGGAGGTCTTGCCGCCGAATTCCAGAATGGCGGCGTAAGGCGTATCGCCATTGGAGAAGATCTCGGCGTCGACGCCGGAGTCCTGAACCTGAACGTCCACCTGAATCGAGGCGCGGAGCGCGCCGCTGCGGGCGTTCAGAAGCCCGCCATCCAGATTGTCGTCGACGACCTGCGCATAGAGCGCGGCGGCCATACTTTCCGCCTTTTCCGCAAGAGCAATTCGCAATCCGTCCGGAAGCGCGCCAAGGCGATCGGCGAGCTCCGAGAGACCCATCGTGCTGAGGTCGAACATCGGTCAGTTCGCTATCACGCGGGCATAGTTGCGCAGCGCCGTCGCGACGAAGTCCGGCATGGCGACGACGCGGAAGGCCGCCGTTTCCTGCCCCCCCAGGCTCTTTGACGTCATGCCGATGCGGTCGCGGTAACGGTAGCGGTCGGCCGCCCATTCCAGCGCGCACGTCGCCAGATCGGAAGGGGCATAGCCGTAGCTGAGCAAGAGGCTTCGACCCGCGTCCGGGGCCGAGAAGACATAGCCGCCGAAACCGTCGAGCGCATATTGCCCGGCGGACGGATTGGCCGCGACGAGCGTGAGGCCGGAGCCCTCGGCGTAAGCGACGCCCATGTCGCAGACGAAGGCGCCATAGGGCTGCGCCGCTTCCACAAAGAAAGGCGAATTCGACGGAACGGCGACAGATTCGTCGCTGACCTGATAGCCCGCGCGATAGGCGATCGAGACATTTTGCCAGCCCCGCGCAAAAGCCTGGCCACGCATCATGACTTTCTGCATCGCGCCGGGGGGCTCTGCATCGCCCGGCTCCAGGAGCCAGCCGGCGCCCATTGGCGACGAGGCCGGCGGAACGGATATGCCGTTGATCGACACCGAGGAAACCGAGACGACCGGCCAATGCCGCAACTGGATCGTATCGCGACCATTGCCGTCGAATGTGTCGACGACATCGCGCGGCCAGATGAAAGGTCGGTTGATATAAGCGCAGATCGAGCGGCTGATCTGGCTGATCAGGCCGGCGAGGACGATATCGTCGCCAGTGGACTGCACGCCGAGATGCGCCTTGAGTTGCGCCAGCGAGATGAGATCGCCCCGCGCCATGGTCAATTCACCTTGTCGGAGCGCGTTCGCACGCGCGCCGGACGGCTCGCTGCGCCGTCATCTCCCGTTGTTTCGGGGATCGCGGCGCAGCCGTGGGCCTCGAGCTCGGAGGCCCATTCCTCCGCTGCGTCGAAACCTCCGGTCGCATCCGGCGCGATCGTTTGTCCCGCGAAAAAAATTTCGGTCACGCCCTCGGGCGCCCTGTATTTCATCTCGTGTCTCCGGGTTCGAAAAAGCTGGCGCCGCGCCAGGACTCGACGCGGCGCCGACGATCGATCAGCCGTTGCCGATATTGGTGATGACAGACATGGACGGCGGGAAGAAATGCTGGAGAACCTGGTCGGCATAGACGCCATATTCATAGCGGCGCGCACGCAGCGGCCACTCGATCTGGTAATAATCCTGCCGGGTGCGGACCTGGACGACATTGCCGACATTGGCCAGCGGATAGGGCAGCTTCCGGGTCAGGAACAGCATCGTGCCGGGCGGCATGTTCGGATGGATCTTGATGTCGAGCGACTTGGCGCCGGCGAGCGAATATTTGTTCTTGTAGGTCGTCACCATCACGCCGCCGCCAATGGCGTCCTGCTTGGCGTCGAAGATGAAGCGCTGCGCGCCGGAGGCACCGCCGGCCAGGATCTTCTTGGAAATATTGTTCGCTTCCTGCGACGAGACCCAGACTTCGTCCGGCGAGAGCCGGTAGAGATCCCAGTTCGCCTCGAGCACCGCTTCGATCTCGACGACGCCGCCAGAGCCATCGGCGGTCAGCGGCGTGCCGGCGCCGGCGAAACCTGTCGGCTGCACAACGACGTTCGCGCCAGAGCCAGGCAGAAGGGCCTGAGTGAGGAGGCCGTCGAAGGCGAGCGAATTCGACGACCAGTCCGCGCTCGGCAGCGAGGCGGCAGTCTGGGTCCCGGCGGCGTTTGCGGTAATCGCCACGCTGTTGATGGTCGTGATGGCGCCCAGCGTTTCCGAGCCGGCCGCGCCCCAGTACCAGGCGTAGCCGAAGGAACCTCGAGACGTCGCGACGCTCGCCGTGACGCTGCCCGACGGACCGGTGACGGCGACCGTGGCATTCGCGGATTTCTGAGCGGCGCCGCCGCCAAACGTATCGACCGAGGCATCCGCGTTGGTGCGGGTGATCGAGGCTTGGACGCCGGCGACGACCGAGGAATTCATCAGCCCGTCGAGCGTCAGGGCGACGCAGATCACCGACAGGGTTCCGGTCGCGAGCGCGCCGCCGCTGGTCGAGGCGGCGAGGGTCGGCGTCGCCGTCGCGCCAAGCGACATGGACGTATTGCCGCCGAGGATCATCGCCTCTTCGCCGATCATCAGCGATTCAAGGCCGGTCTGCGCAGCGAGCGCGCGGATGTCATCGAAATTCTGGCCGGCGTACTGGGCTTCGAAATCGACGCTGGTCTCGATGCCGATGCCCTTGTAGGCCGCGACAAAATCCTTGGTCGTCACCGCCGCGACGGCGCCGCGATTGCCGCCGGAGACGCCGATGCGGACGCCGTTCGAATTGATCGCGGTGATGGCGCGCCAGGCAGCCTGCACGCCGCCCTTGCCGGACACGCGCGGGATCGAATTACGCAGCGGCGTCAGCACCGGAAACAGAAGCTTCGCGCCGGCTTCGAGATCATAATAGGTCAGGCCTGAGGTCGGCGACGAAGACTGCGAGAAGGTCGATTTTTCGAGGCTGGCGAAACGCGGATCGAAACTCGGCGCGGCCTGCGCCTTGCGGATCGCCTGCGTCAGCTCCAGCGCGTTCTGTTGTACAGTCATGGACATGCTTTCTCTGTTGGGATGGGACGAAGAAACGCCGTTCGGCCGAGCGCCTCAGCCGAAGCGCCGGGGCTGGGTCTGGGCAGCTTTGATCAGAACCAGAGAAGCCTGCTCGGGCGAGAGCCGGGCCAGTTCCGCGGCAAGATCGTCGAGGCCGGGCACGGTCGATTTCGAAACCGGCGCGAAGCCCGGCAACAGGACAGGCTGCGCAGGCGTCGTCTCCAATGCACCGACGCGCGCGCCGAGCGCGGCGAGCCGGGACTCGATATCCGCCGCCAGAACGCGCGCTGCCTCGTTGTCGGCGGCGAGCTTCTCCAACCGGGCGTCGAGGGGCTGCGCCATTTTTTCCGCTTGCGGCTTCAGTCCGGGAACATAGTGGGCTTTCAAGCGCGCGAGCAGGGCAGTAAGCGGCGCGTCATGCGCGGGATCGGCGTTGAGGTCGCTCTCCAGCGCCGCGAAGAAGGCCGAGATCGTCTCGGCGGCCTCGACATCGCTGTCGACATTGCCGACGAGCCAGGCCCGCAGCGCCGATGTCGGAGGCTCGCTCTCGGCCTGAGCCTTGGCGACGGAAGGGACGAAGTTTCGGAACTCGCGGGCGCCGTCGGCCTTGACCAACTCGAAATTCGCCTCCGCCAGGCAAGGAAGATCGACCAGCGAAATTTCGGTCGGGCGGGCGGTGTAGCGGGTCAGCTCCGAATTTTCCGGGTCGGGCCAGCGTTTCACATAGTCGCCGCCCTGGCTGAAGCCGGTATAGACGCCCTCCTCGATCTTGCGCCATTCGTCGTCGTCGACGATCTTCGCCATGATCTCGATGCGTTTCTCCGCATCGTTGAACAGGATAGAGGAGATCTTGCCGGCGGCTACCTTGCCATGCATGGCGCGCAAATTGCCGAAGCTCTTGCCGCCGGAGGCCTTGGCGAAATCCTCCGACCATTTCTCGTAATGAGGCTTGGTGCTTGCGTAATCGCAGATCTCGCCGGAGCGATCCGGCAACTCCGCCGTCGCATATCCGGTGATCAGGCGCCGGGCGGCGTCCGCCTTGCGCAGGGGTATGAAGAATTGCAACGGGTCCGACACGCTCGGCGCTCCTCGCTTGGGTTACGCCAGCCCTGACGAAGGGCTGGCCAGGTGATCGAAAATTTTGCTAAAGACGGGCCTGCGCCCGCCGCGGGCGCGGGAAAAGGCGCAAACAATGGAATTCTGGAGCGAGACGGCGAAAGCTCTGAGCCCCTACACGCCCGGCGAGCAGCCGAGTATCCAGGGCCTGGTCAAGCTCAACACCAATGAAAGCCCGCTGCCGCCCTCGCCGCGCGCCCTCGCGGCGATGCGCGAGGCGGCCAACGACTCCCTGCGGCTTTATCCCACGCCGGAATCGGACGCCTTGCGCGAAACGCTCGCGCGCTATCACGGCCTGCGCGCCGAAAATGTTTTCGTCGGCAACGGCTCGGACGAAGTGCTCGCGCACGCGTTCATCGCGCTGCTCAAGCACGAAAAGCCGCTACTCTTTCCCGATGTAACGTACAGCTTCTATCCGGTCTGGGCGCAGCTCTATGACATCGCCACTGAGACAATCCCGCTCGACGCCGACATGCGCGTGCGCATCGAAGATTATCGCCGAAACCGCGTCGGGGCCATCGTGCTCGCCAATCCCAACGCCCCGACGGGCGTCGCCTTGTCGCGCGCCGCGATCGCGCAGATGCTCTCCGACCACGCCGACATTCCCGTCGTCGTGGATGAGGCCTATGTCGATTTCGGGGGCGAGAGCGCGGTCCCGCTCATCGCCTCGCATCCCAATCTTCTCGTGGTGCGCACCTTCTCGAAATCGCGCGCCCTCGCTGGCCTGCGCGTCGGCTATTCGCTCGGCCAGCCTTCGCTGATCGAGGCGCTCTCGCGGGTCAAGAACAGTTTCAATTCCTACCCGCTCGGGCGCCTCGCAGTCGCCGGCGCCGTCGCCTCAGTCGAGGACGAGGCTTATTTCCAGCAGAGCCTTGCGACGATCGTCACGGAGCGCGAAAATGCGACCGCACGCCTGGAAGAACTCGGCTTCGAAATCCTGCCCTCGAGCGCTAATTTCATTTTCGCCCGCCACAAAAGCGCGAAAGGCGCGGAACTGGCGCGCGCCTTGCGCGAGCGCGCCGTGCTGGTGCGCCATTTCAACGCGCCGCGCATCGAGGATTTTTTGCGCATCACCATCGGAACGGCGGAGCAGACAGAAAAGCTCGTCGCGGCGTTGCGAGAAATTCTGGCCTGACATCGACTTCGCGCTGACACAAGCGACCAGGTTCTCCCGCTGCACCGTCGGGTCGATCGCCGGCTCGTGACGCCCGGAAAATTCCACACCGCCAGCGCCAAGCTGAAAAATCGCCTTGTCGCACAGGTTTCTGATCCGGGAGAGGACCGGCGCCTGCGTCTCCTCTTTCAGCCAGATTTCTGCGTCGACCCGCTTAGCCTCGCCACCCCCTGCCCCGTCGTCACCGTCAGCACATCGGCCATTGGGTCGTCGGGCACGGTTTCGCCCATGATCTCGGCCGCCCGGCGTCGGGTCATCATCCCTGCGCTCACATAGGCGACAAGATTTTCCCGCTGCACGGTCGGATCGATCACCGGCTCGTGGCGCCAGGAAAATTCCAGTTCCGTCGCGCCCAAAAGGTTCTGGATCACATGGTCGCACAGGCGCTTGATCCAGTTCAGGATCGGCAGCAGACCTTCCTGGTCCGCACTTTCCTTCTGTGTCTCGCCGGTCGCGCGATTCATCTGGTTGACGAAGGGCTGCGGCGAAATCGAAAAGGCGAAGCAGACCACGCGCGCGATCCATTCGTCGAAGGCGTTCTTGAGTTCAGGCTCCTTGGTCTGAATGAAGGTCTTCGCCACGCCGCCGGGCACGAATTTCGCGCGCCGGCGCCGCGCCGAATCGCCGGTGAAATAGAGGTCCCAATAATCCTGGAAATTCTTGATCTGATCCGGCGTCCAGGCGTCCGGCACGCCGATCAGGCTTTCCGGAATATTGCCTTCGCTATAATAGCTGAGCTGACTCAACTGCCGTTTCAGGCCGATATTGACCGTCGCCATGACCTGTTCGACCGGCGAATAGCCATAGGCGCGATGGGCGCGGGCATTGCGCGGGCGATAGAGCAGGTCGCGCTCGGAATAATTGACGGCCGGCGTCCCTTTGAGAATCTGCTGATAGGCGACCGGATAGACGAGCCTGCCGTTCTGCGCGAACGCGCGCGGCGTGCGGCCCCAGGCGTCGAGCACCGGCTTGATCGTCGCGCCGTCGAGGGGATGCAGCGCCAGCAGCGCGCCGGCGCGATCGCGCTCGCACCATAATGCCGGCGCGTCGATCACGAACAAATCCTCGAGGATCATCCGCATCCAGGCGCAAAAGTCATGAGCGCCGTCCGGGCACGACATGAATTTTTCGACCCGCGCGATCGCGCTCGCCTCGACCGTCGCGCCGGATTTCGGACGAATGGTCCAGGTCATCCGCTCGATCTGGTCCTTCCGCGTCTCGATCACCAGACGCAGCAGATCATAGGCGTCGGCGAGCAGGCGCAGGTCGGCGAAGGAAAAGGCTTCATAGCTGCGCGCCGTGACATTGAGATTAAAGCCCGAGGGAAAATCCCATTGCCGCCCCGCGACATCCGCCGGCGCACTGGGCGCCTGCGGCGTGGAGGGGCCAAACCAATCGGCCGCGCCCGCAACACCGCCGAAGCGCGCAGAAATTTCGACAGGCGAAAGGGACCAGCGAGGCAAGCCCGCGCCGCGTTCGGTCATAAGACACTCCAATGAATTGCCAAGAGGCGACGAGGTTCAGTCGCGCCCATTCGGATCAGCCGTCATGCTGCGATAGAATTCGAACACCGCCGCGCCCTGCTCGTGCTCGAACACCAGCGCCGAAACGGCCCAGACCAGCGCATCCACCCGGTCGGGCGAGAAACCTGCGCGCGCCCTGTCAAAATCCGGCGTCATCAGGCACATCTGGTCTTCGAGCCGGGCGAAGGTTCCGCAATGGCGCACCCGGCCCTGTTCATAGAGCGCCGCAACCGGCTCGGCGCGGGTAAATTTGCCCCGACTGGCGCGCACGGCGCGAAAGGCGACACTGGCGTCCACCTGGCGGATGAGCGTCTCGATCATCTCGCCGCCATTGTTCACTTCCGCGACGATGCAATCGGCCGCGAAATCGCGCAAAGCAGCGACCGCGCGACTCGCCCAGCCAAGCGGCGTCTCGCCTTGGCGCGACAGGTCGGCCAGCACGAAAACCTTTTTGTCCGCCGCCAGCCCGGCGACGATCATGCCGCATTCGTCGGCGTTCTCGCCCGAGGTCGCGGGCGGATCCAGAGCCACGACGATACGCCCGAGTTTCGACGTTATTTCCTTCGCCACATGCGCGGCCTCGATCATCTCGCGCGTCCACAGCGCGCCAGGAACGTCGAGCAGCATATGGGCGTGCAATTCCTGGCGGCCAAGCCGCGTGCCCTCATATTTGCGCACGACCCGCGCCAGAAAACTCTCGGCGAGATTGCCGAAATTCTCATAGGTCGAATGCTGCGTCGAAAAGGTCAGCGGGTCCGCCAGAAGTTCGCGCATCAGCCGGGTCGGGCGCGGCGTCGTGGTGATGATCGCCTGAGGCTGTGCGCCGAGGCGCAGGCCGAACACCGCCTGGTCCCAGGCGTCCGGATAACGCCAGGCGGCGAGCTCGTCGGCCCACAGCTTCATATGCTGCTTGCCGCGCAGCCGCTCCGGCTCCTCGGCGGAAAAGAGCAGGCTCCGCGCGCCATTGGGCCATTCCAGCCGCCGCCTGTGCGCGACGTAGCGAGGACGTTCGTCGCGCGGACAGACCGCCAGCACGCCCGATTCACCCTCTACCATTACGTCGCGCACATCATCGGCGGTGGCGCCGATCAGATTGACCAGGGAAAAATCGCGAGTCCAATGACGCACGGTTTCCGCCCCAGTGCGGGTCTTGCCCCAGCCGCGCCCGGCCAGAGGCAGCCAATAGACCCAGTCGCCCGGCGGCGCGAGCTGTTCGGGCCGCGCCCAGAAGGGCCACAGGGTCTTCAATGATTCCAGTTCGTCGGCGTCGAGCCGCCCGAAAAAGGCGGCGCGCTCGCGCGGGCTCAGCCGCGCCAGAGCGCGCGCGTCGGTGGGCGTCCTGTCCATGGTGGGTTATTTTTCCGCCTTGGCGGCGCCGTCCTTCGTCTGGCCGCGCGCCAAAGCGTCGAGCTTCTTGAGCAGCGTGTCGCGCGCCGCGTCGAGCGAAACCGCGGCCTCGGAGCCGGCGTCGAGGCCGAGCAATTTGGCGCGGCGATCCATGATCGACAGAACGCGCGTGGCGGCGGCGGCGGCGCCGCCCATCGCCGCCGGATAATGGGCGGCCTGCAATTGATCGAGCCGCAGCAATTCGAGCTGGCGCAATTCCCGCGCCGGCTGGTCGCGGCAGGACCGCAGGCTCTTGGCGACGATCGCGTGGACACGGCTGACGCCGACCGCGCGAAATCCCATCTCCGGCAATTTGCGGGCGATCTCGGGGAAGGTCAGGCCAAGCAGGCGCATGTTCAGGATCGCCAGATCGCGATCGGCGCAGGACGGCGCTGTCTCGCGCCTCAACGCTTTCGCCGCGCCCCGGTCCTTGCTTTTCTTTTTCGCCATGTCGCGCGGATCGGACGCCATATTTCTTCCAGTTCGTCGGCTTGCCGGCGCCGCGCCGGCCAAAACAAAGCCCGGCGTCCCCTCTCGGGAGCGCCGGGCGCAGATCGTCAACATGGATATTTCTAGCAAAAGTCGGTCGACCCGTCAATGGGCTTTGATGGGCTTTTTCTATTTTTGGGATTTTTCCCATTTTTGTAACGGAAACAGCAGTGCCTTCGCCGCGCGCTCAGTTGACCGTGAAGCGTCCGGCGAAACGCCCGATGATCCGGATCTCGTCCAGCGAAGCCTCATAGGGCGCATAGGATGAATTGGCGGAAATGACCCGCACCCTCGTCGGCTCCGAGTTCCTGACGATCTGGAGCCGCTTGACGACCAGGCCGAACCCGTCCCAGAGCGCGAAAATGCCCTCGGGGCTCGGCGTCGTGTAGCGCAGGTCGATGAAGACCCGGTCGCCCTCGAACAGGCGCGGCTCCATCGAATCGCCCACGACCTCGAAGACCCGAACATGGCGCGGCGAGGCGTGCAACATGCCCTGAAGGATGGCCGAAGGCACGCTCCATTCGGCCGCAATCCCTTCCGCCGCATAGACATTTCCATGCTCGTCATGGACGAAGGCCTCGACCGGAACGCCACCGCCGCCAGCGCCTGCGCGCACGTCGACCTCGAGGATGGTCGCGCCGGCCTCGGTCGCGCCATCGATGATTTTCCGGTCCACGCTGGTGTCGAGGCGCCGGCGCTGCGGCCGGTCCGGCGCGAATTCGCCGCCCGCCGTTTCCGCTCCTGTCAGGAGCCAGTCGAGCGACCGCCCCAGGGCCGCCGCCAGCTTGTTGAGCGCCGGCAGGGAGCCGCCGCGGTCGCGCTTGAGCGCGTCGCGCACATAGGTTTCGCCAAGGCCGGCGAGCTTGGACAGGCCCTTCATGTCGAGGCCTTGCCGCTCCATCTCGGCTTTCACGCGGTTTCGGATCGCTTCATCCATGATGGGATATTTCCCAAATTAACCCTGTTCGGTCCAGTGGGATTTTGCCCATTGACAGACGGAATATGTTCCACTTATGTTCTTTTTTGCTGCGCAGTCAAGTTCTTCCCTTCCCACCTTCCAAGGCGACCATGTCTTTCCCCGCCCCATTCCGCGTCTTTTCGCCCTTTTCCTCCACCAGCATCATCGTTCCGCGCGCCGGCGCCCGGCCCCTCCGGGTCGAAACCATCAAGCAGCGCCCCGCCCTGCCGAAGACCGGCCATTTCGGTCTCAGCGCCGAGCCCCGCCCTGCCGCGCAGGTCATCAACGTCCATGTCCCGCCCCCGCCGCCGGCTTCCATTCTTTATGTCCCGACCCCACAAGGCCTCGTCCGATCGGAGGCCTATGAGGAATGGCTCGATCAGGCCTCCCGCCGCCTCAACGCCCAGAAGCCGGGCCGCATCAATGCTACCTTCACTCTGGAGGTCGTCGCGCCGCGCAACGCCCGCACCCGGCAGTTCGGGGCGCTGGAACGTCCGCTGGTCGAGTTGCTTGCGCGCGGCCGGATCATCCGCCGCGGCCTGTCGCCGGAAAAATTCTGCGCGACCTATGGCGCCGGCGCGGAGTTGACGCTCACCGTCAGCGATTTCGCCGCCGCCTGACAACCTTCATTTCCCGACTGCGAGCGTAAGATGACGAAGACCCGCAAAATGAAAATTTCCCTGCCCCAGCTATCCTGCCTGGACACACCGACACAGGAGGGCGCGCGGCGCGCGCTTCAGAAGTTTCAGCGCATGGGTCAGCGTGCGCCGGATGGCCCCAGCGTCGAACGCCTCATGCAAGCCGGCGGCGCGGCGCGGATCGAAACCTTTTCCGAAACGGTCGAAATCGCACGCGGCGATAAATTCGAGGAGGCGACGGTCGAACTGGTCCGCATGCGGCTCGATGACGGGCCGCTCGCGCGCCTGCGCGACCGCAACCAGCTCGACCGCGCCGACAAGGCCCGCAATTTCGCCTTGGCACAGGCCGGCGAGAAATATCGCGAGGCTTTCTTTCGCGCCGGCCTCGATCCCCTGCGCTCGCTCGATCCATCGCAGGAGGTTTCGGCGCCTTATTCGCCCAAAGGTTTGTGGCGCTGCGAAAGCCAGATCGAAAATCTCCAGAAATTCCGCGCCGCGCGCGAATCCGTCCCGGAGGACTTTCGCGAGCCCTTGGCGGCCATGGTTCTTGAAGATCGCGAAATCGTGGACGTCGGCCGCGAGATCGGCGCCTATAGGGATGCGAAACTGGCCGGCGCCGTCGCCCTCTTCATCCTGCGTCGCGGCCTCACCGCGCTCGCTCGCCATTATCGGCTGATCGCGCCCTAAGCCCCCAGCCGTCGCGTCAATTCGCGCGCGACTTCCAATTCGCGCGTGAACGGCCCCTTCGCCGCAGAGCCGATCGAACTTGCGTGCGCAAGGCCTTCACTGCCGAAGCGCGCACGGATCGATTCCTCCACCCAGGCTTTTTCCTGGGCCAGCCGGCGCGCCTTCATCGCGCCGCCTTTTTCAGCCCAGACGCGATGGCCAGCGAGCGCCTGATGCAGTTCCGCCATGCCGGCGCCGCTCGCGGCGGACGCCAGAATGACCGGCACGCGCCAATCGTCGTCGCGCTCGAACAAGGTCAGCGCGCCCTCGACTTCGCTTTTGGCCCGTTTCGCCGTATCGCCCATGTCGGCCTTGGTCACCACGACGATGTCGGGCAATTCCATCACGCCGGCCTTCATGAATTGCAGCGAGTCGCCCGAGCCCGGCTGGACGCAGAGAATGACCGTATCGACGGCGAAGGAAATATCGGCCTCCGACTGGCCGATGCCAACGCTTTCAATCAGCACGCGATCAAATAGCGCGCGCATCAGGGCGGCCGCGGCGATGGTCTGGTCCGACAAGCCGCCGAGCCGGTCGCGCGCGGCCATGGAGCGCACGAATACGCCTTGATCGTCGGGATCGGTCGCCATGCGCGCGCGGTCGCCGAGCAGCGCGCCGCCGGTGCGCCGCGACGAGGGATCGACCGCGATCACGCCGACCGTTTCGCCGCGCCCACGCCAGTCGCGCAACAAGGCGTTGGTCAGCGTGGATTTGCCGACGCCGGGCGGACCCGTCAGGCCGGCGGTATGGGCGCGCGTCTGCGCCAGCGCCGCATCAAGCAATGCCGCCAGTTCCGGCGCCCCCTCATGCGTCTCGATGAGCGCGAGCGCGCGCGAAAGACTGCGCTTGCCACCAGCGGAAATCGAAGCCAGATCGGGAAAGGGCGCCGTCATGAAGCCTCAACGAAAACGAAAGGCCGACGTCATTCGCCGACAGCGTGCAGGACCACCTCTCGGCGGTGCGGCGCGCGGCGATGCTCGAACAGATAGAGCCCCTGCCATGGCCCCAGCAGCAACTCGCCGTCAGCGAAAGGGATAACCAGGCTCAACGGAGTCAGGGCGGCGCGCAAATGCGCGGGCATGTCGTCCGGGCCCTCGTTCTCATGGCGGTAGAGGCCCTGCCCTTCGGGCGCGATCCGATCAAAAAAGGCTTGCAGATCCTCGCAGACCGAAGGGTCGGCGTTTTCCTGGATGAGAAGGGACGCCGAGGTGTGACGGCAGAAAACCGTCATCTGTCCGAGCTGCAACCTGCTCGAATCAAGAAAGGCGCGCGCGTCGCGGGTGAATTCAACCAGACCGCGCCCGCGCGTGGCGATCGTCAAACGATATTGAGCCTGCCGCAAGATCATGCTCCGTGGCCGCCGTATCCCCTTCTCCCGCAAGGGGAGAAGGGCTTACTCATCAAATCAGGCGGTCGAGCGCGCGGCCTGGCCGAGCGCCGCCTGCGCCGCCGCAAGGCGGGCGATCGGCACGCGATAGGGCGAGCAGGACACGTAATCAAGGCCCGTCTTTTCGCAGAACGCGATGGAGGACGGGTCGCCGCCATGTTCGCCGCAGATGCCGAGCTTGATCTTCTCGCGCGTCTTCCGGCCGCGCTCGGCGGCCAAAGCCACCAATTCGCCGACGCCGTCCTGATCGAGCGAGACGAAGGGGTCCTGGGGCAGGATGCCCTTCTGGACATAGGCGCCGAGGAAGGAGCCGGCGTCGTCGCGCGAAATGCCGAGCGTCGTCTGGGTCAGGTCGTTGGTGCCGAAGGAGAAGAATTCCGCCGTCTCCGCGATCTCGCCGGCGCGCAGGGCGGCGCGCGGCAATTCGATCATCGTGCCGACGACATAGGGAATCGTCACCCCGGTTTCCTTGGCCACCGCTTCGGCCATGGCGTCGATGCGCGCCTTGACCAGATCGAGTTCGCGCTTCGAGAAAACCAGCGGAACCATGATTTCTGGGGTCACCGTCTCGCCGGTTTTTCTCTGCGCTTCGACCGCGCCCTCGAAAATGGCGCGGGCCTGCATTTCGGCGATTTCCGGGAAGGCGATGGCCAGACGCACGCCGCGGAAGCCGAGCATCGGGTTGAACTCGTGCAATTCGTCGGCGCGGCGCTTGAGCTTTTCCGGGCTCGCGCCGGTCGCGGCGGCGACCTCCGCGATTTCTTCCGCGGTATGCGGCAGGAATTCATGCAGCGGCGGATCGAGCAGGCGGATCGTCACCGGCAGACCGTGCATGATCTCGAACAAAGCGGCGAAGTCGCCGCGCTGCATCGGCAGGATCTTGGCCAGCGCCGCGCGGCGGCCTTCCTCATTGTCCGCGAGAATCATCTCGCGCACGGCGACGATGCGGTCATTGTCGAAGAACATGTGCTCGGTGCGGCAGAGGCCGATGCCTTCCGCGCCGAATTTGCGGGCGATGCGCGCATCGTTCGGCGTATCGGCGTTCGTGCGCACCTTCAGACGGCGGTCGGCGTCGGCCCAGCCCATGAGCACGGCGAAATCGCCGGAAAGTTCAGGCTGCAGCATCGGAACGGCGCCTTCCATCACCTGGCCGGTCGCGCCGTCGATGGTGATGATGTCGCCCTTGGCGAAGGTCTTGCCCAGCGCGGTCATGGTCTGGGCGGCGTAATCGACGCGCACCGAACCAGCGCCCGAAACGCAGGGCTTGCCCATGCCGCGCGCGACCACCGCCGCATGCGAGGTCATGCCGCCGCGCGTCGTGAGAATGCCCTCCGCCGCATGCATGCCGTGAATGTCTTCCGGCGAGGTTTCGACGCGCACTAGAATGACCTTGCGGCCGGAGGCCTTGAGCGCCTCGGCTTCGTCGGACGAAAAGACGATCTCGCCGCTCGCGGCGCCGGGCGAGGCCGGTAGTCCGGTGGCGATAATCTTGCGCTCGGCCTTGGGGTCGAGCATCGGATGCAACAACTGGTCGAGCGAGCCAGGCTCGATCCGCGTGATCGCCTCGGCGCGGGAGATCAGGCCCTCATTGGCCATTTCCACAGCGACGCGCAGGGCGGCGCGCGCGGTGCGCTTGCCGTTGCGGGTCTGCAGCATCCAGAATTTGCCGCGCTCGACGGTGAATTCCATGTCCTGCATGTCGCGATAGTGCTTCTCGAGCAATTCGGTCGCGCGGACGAATTCGGCGAACACCTCAGGCATCGCCTGTTCCAGCGAGGGCTTGTCCGACTTGGCGGCGATCCGCGCGGCCTCGGTGATGTTCTGCGGCGTGCGAATGCCCGCGACCACGTCCTCGCCCTGGGCGTTGATCAGGAACTCGCCGTAAAGGGCGTTTTCACCCGTCGAGGGATTGCGGGTGAAGGCGACGCCGGTCGCCGAGGTCTCACCCATATTGCCGAAGACCATGGCCTGGACATTGACGGCCGTGCCCCAGCTCTCCGGAATGTCGTGCAGGCGGCGATAGGTGATGGCGCGCTGGTTCATCCACGAGGAGAAGACCGCGCCGATCGCGCCCCAGAGCTGTTCCTTCGGATCCTGCGGGAAGGGCTTGCCCGTCTCGCGCTGCACCGCCTCCTTGTAGCCGGCGACGACCTTGCGCCAGTCGTCGGCCGAAAGGTCGGTGTCCTGGTGATAGCCTTTCTGGTCCTTGAAGACCTCAAGGATCTCCTCGAAATTGTGGTGCTCCACGTTGAGCACGACATTGGAGTACATCTGGATGAAGCGGCGATAGGAATCCCAGGCGAACCGCTCGTCGCCGGAGGATTTGGCGACCGCCGCGACCGTCCCGTCATTGAGGCCGAGATTGAGCACGGTGTCCATCATGCCCGGCATGGACGCGCGGGCGCCCGAGCGCACCGAGACCAGCAGCGGATCGTCGGGATCGCCGAATGTGTGGCCGGCGAGTTTGCCGACGTGGGCGAGCGCGGCCTCCACCTGCGCCGCCAGATCGGCGGGATAGGTTTGGCCGTTGGCGTAATAATAGGTGCAGACTTCGGTCGAGATGGTGAATCCGGGCGGAACAGGCAGACCCAGATTGGCCATCTCCGCCAGATTGGCGCCCTTGCCGCCAAGCAGATTCTTCATGGCGCTGGCGCCTTCCGCCTTGCCATCACCGAATGAATAAACCCATTTCGCCATGATCGAATCCTCATGCCGTCAGATTTGTCTGACGCATCGGTCAGAAGGTGTAGGAGATTGGTCGAGGTCCCCGGCCTTTATCATCCCCGCCGGGCAAAAGCCAAGCCGACGAAGGTCAAAGGACGTTTTCAGGGCCGCAATTTCAGCCCGAGCGCGATCCAGCTCGCGCCATAGAACACCATGTCGACGCCGAAAAGGACGCCGAGAACGAGCATGGTGTTGCCCGGCCAGCCCCCGAGAATCAGGGCGCCCAGCAAGGTCGTGACCACCCCTGCGAAGACAATGAAGGCCTTCGGCCCGGCCGGGAGCTTGAAGCCGAGCCAGATGCGCGCCAGTCCCGCCACCAGGAAGCCCACGCCGGCGAAAACGGTCAGGACGGCGGCTGCGGCGGTCGGCTGGGCCAGCGCAAAAGCCCCGAAAACCAAGTAAAACAAGCCGCTGATCACCCAAAGGAAGAAGGATGGCCAGTCGCGCGAATTGAACCCGAGGATGATTTCGAAGCCGCCGGCGAGGATCAGCATGAACGCGACGAAAAAGACGATGGCCAGGGTCGACGCCGCCGCCATGGTCAAGGCCAGGACGCCGAAGGCCAGGCACAGCGCGCCATAAGCGACGAACCAACCCCATCGCGAACGCAGACGTTCGATGGCCTCGCCTAAAGTATGACGCGGAACAAATCCCGGCTCGCCCATGCTCATGGCCGCCTCCCGATCACGAAGCCTTGCGGTCCGACGCTTCGATTCTGCCCGAATCAAAGCCTTCCACCGCAGAACCGTCAAGCCGATTGCCGGCGCCGGATCGCGAGCCACTCCCGTTAACGGACTGTCAACAAAATTCAATCGCGTGATTGCCCCCCGGACGCTCAGCGTGTAAAGCACCCTTTCGCGCTTCCGCGGCCCGCAGACTACCCGTTCGCGAGCTCGGAGGCCGCCGCGTTTTCGCATCCCGGCCGCAAAGGAGCGTTCTGGGCCTCTGCTCGGAGGGTGCGAAGTTTGATCGAGTGCGCCGTGAACAACAATTCGACGACCCCTGTCCTCGACCGCGTCAAAATCCCTGCCGATCTCCGTCGGCTGCCGGAAAGCGACCTGCGCGCGCTGGCCGAAGATCTTCGGCGCGCCACCATCGACACCGTTTCCGTCACCGGCGGCCATCTCGGCTCAAGCCTCGGCGTCGTCGAACTGACCGTCGCCTTGCATTATGTCTTTAATACGCCGAAAGACCGGATCATCTGGGACGTCGGCCACCAGGCCTATCCGCACAAGCTCCTCACCGGCCGGCGCGATCGCATCAAGACGCTGCGTCAGGGCGGCGGTCTTTCCGGATTCACCAGGCGCTCGGAGAGCGAGTACGACCCGTTCGGGGCCGCCCATTCCTCTACCTCGATTTCCGCTGGCCTCGGCATGGCGGTCGCGCGCACGCTTTCGGGCGGCGACAACAATGTGATCGCGGTCATCGGCGACGGGTCGCTGTCGGCGGGCATGGCCTATGAAGCCATGAACAACGCCGGCGCTTCGCATTCGCGCCTCATCGTCATTCTCAATGACAACGACATGTCGATCGCGCCGCCCGTCGGCGCCATGTCGGCCTATCTTGCCCGCCTCTCCTCCGGCCGCACCTATCTGAAGCTGCGCGACGCCGGGAAGTCGATCGCCCGGCATCTGCCCAAGACCGTGGAAAGCGCCATCACCCGCGCCGTGGAGCACGCGCGAACCTATGTCACCGGCGGAACCCTGTTCGAGGAGCTTGGATTCTATTACATCGGCCCGATCGACGGTCACAATCTCGACCATCTTCTGCCGGTGCTGAAGAACGTCCGCGACGCCGACATCGGCGGTCCGATCCTGATTCATGTCGTGACGCAGAAGGGCAAGGGCTATGCGCCCGCCGAAGCCGCCGACGACAAATATCACGGCGTCAACAAATTCGACGTGGTGACCGGGGCCCAGGTCAAGCCCAAGGCCAATGCGCCGTCCTACACCAAGGTTTTCGGCCAGTCCCTGATCAAGGAAGGCGAGAAGGACGACAAGATCGTCGCCATCACCGCGGCGATGCCGTCCGGGACTGGCGTGGACCTGTTCCAGAAGGTCTTCCCCAAGCGGACCTTCGACGTCGGCATCGCCGAACAGCATGCGGTGACCTTCGCCGCCGGCCTCGCGACCGAGGGCTACAAGCCCTTTTGCGCGATCTATTCAACCTTCCTGCAGCGCGGCTACGATCAGGTCGTCCATGACGTGGCGATCCAGAACCTCCCGGTGCGTTTCGCGCTCGACCGCGCCGGCCTGGTCGGCGCCGACGGCGCGACCCACGCCGGCTCGTTCGACATCGCGTTCCTCGGCATCCTTCCCAACATGGTGGTGATGGCCGCCGCCGACGAAGCTGAACTGGTCCACATGGTCGCAACCGCCGCGGCCTACGACAAGGGCCCGATCGCCTTCCGCTATCCGCGCGGCGACGGCGTCGGCGTCGATCTGCCGCAGGAGGGCACGCCGCTCGAAATCGGCAAGGGCCGGATCGTTCGGCAGGGCGACACGGTTGCTATCCTCTCGCTCGGGACCCGCCTCGCCGAGGCGCTCGCCGCCGCCGATCTGCTGGCGGCGCAGGGCGTCTCCGCCACCGTCGCCGACGCCCGCTTCGCCAAGCCGCTCGACGCCGAACTGCTCACCAAGCTCGCGCGCGAGCACGAGGCGCTGATCACCGTCGAGGAAGGCTCGGTCGGCGGCTTCGGCTCCTTCGTCGCCCAGCAACTGGCTGAGGACGGCCTGCTCGACGGCGGACTGCGCTTCCGCTCCATGGTCCTGCCCGACGTCTTCCTCGACCAGGACAAGCCGGACGCCATGTACGCCAAGGCCGGGCTCGACGCCAAGGGCATCGCCGCCAAGGCGATCCAGGCTCTCGGCCGCCCGGCGGCGGCCATCAAGACGGCGTGAGCCCGGCGACCCGCGCCGACGTCGCTTTGGTCGAACGCGGCTTTTTCGCCAGCCGCGCCAAGGCGCGCGAGGCGATTGAAGCGGGATTGGTCACGGTCGACGGACGCCCGCTCGTCAAGCCATCCGAGCCCATCGCGGACGACGCCACGCTCTCCGCCAGCGCGCCCTATCCTTGGGTTTCGCGCGGCGGCGTGAAACTGGCCGCGGCGCTCGACGCCTTCGGATTCGACCCGTCCAGCAAGCAGGCGCTCGACATCGGCGCTTCGACCGGCGGCTTCGCCCATGTCCTGCTTGCGCGCGGCGCGGCCCATGTCACCTGCGTCGACGTCGGCCACGGCCAGCTTCACCCCGTGGTCGGCGCCGATCCGCGCGTAACCTCCCTGGAAAAGCGGGACGCCCGGACCCTCGCGGCCGCCGACCTTCCCGCCCCGCCGCAAGTCATCGTCTGCGACGTGAGCTTCATCTCGCTGGAAAAAATCCTGCCGCCGACCTTGGCGCTGGCCGCGCCCCAGGCCGAGGCCGCCCTGCTGATCAAGCCGCAGTTCGAAGTCGGGCCGGAATTCGTCAGGAAAGGCATCGTCCGCGACGAAGCCGCCCAGGCCCGGGCTTGCGACCGGATCAGGAATTTGCTCGAAAATCTCGGCTGGCGCGTCGTCGGGCTGATCCGCTCGCCGATCGAAGGCGGCGACGGCAATCGGGAATTCCTGCTCGGAGCGCGACGCCCGTGATCGATCTGAACGCAATCCTGCACATCGATCGCCTCGGCGCGCGGGGCGAAGGCGTGAGCAAGGGCCGCAAGGGTCTGATCTTCACGCCTTTCGCGCTACCCGGCGAAACCATCCGCGCCGAAGTCGACGGCGAGCGCGGCAAGCTGGTCGAGGTCCTGACGCCGTCACCGGACCGCGTCGCGGCGCTCTGCCCGCATTTCACCCATTGCGGCGGCTGCGCCGTGCAGACTTTGCGCCAGCCCGCCTATGGGGAATGGAAACGCGGCCTCGTCGTCGACGCCTTGCGCAACGCCGGCGTCGAGGCGAAGGTCGGCGCGCTCGTCGCCGCCTGGGGCGCCGGACGTCGCCGCGTGACCTTCCATTCCCGCAACGACCAGCGCGGCGAACCCCATGTCGGCTTCATGCAGGCGCGCAGCCACCGCATTTACGAAATCGACGCCTGCCCGATCCTCGCCCCCGGGCTCGCGGGCGCCCTGCCCGCGGCGCGACGGGTCGCGGACATTCTCAAGAGCCTCGACAAGCCGCTGGATATTGTCGTCACCGCCAGCCTGAACGGTCTCGATCTCGACATCCGCGGCTGCGGCAAGCTCGATTTCGCCCTCGAACAGGCGCTCATTGCGGCGGCGCAGGATCTTGATTTCGCCCGCCTTTCCAATCACGGCCAACCGCTGGTGGAGCGCCGCGCGCCGGACATCGCGATCGGGCGCGCCCGCGTGTCGCCGCCGCCGGGCGCCTTCCTTCAGGCGACTGAGGCCGGCGAGGAGGCCCTGGCGCGGCTCGTCCTCGAGGCGGTCGGCGCGGCGAAAAAAACGGCTGATCTCTTTTGCGGGGTGGGCGCTTTCGCGCTTCGTCTGGCCGAAACGGCCGACGTCCTGTGCGCCGAAAGCGAAGAGAGCGCGCTCGCGGCCGCTCTGCGCGGCGGCCGCGCCACAGTCGGCCTCAGGCGAATGACCGGCGAAGCGCGCGACCTGTTCCGCCGCCCCTTGCGCGCGGAGGAACTCGCGCCTTTCGCGGCGGTCGTCTTCGACCCCCCGCGCGCCGGCGCCGAGGCCCAGGCCCGCGAATTGGCGAGGAGCGGCGTTCCCACCGTCGTCGGCGTGTCCTGCAACGCCCAGACTTTCGCCCGCGACGCCAAAATCCTCCTCGACGGCGGCTATGCGCTCGAACACGTGACGCCGGTTGACCAATTTCTCTTTTCGCCCCATGTGGAGCTGGTTGGCGTCTTCCGGAAGGCGTCGGCGAAACCCGCGCGCAAACGCCGCCTGCTCGGCTAG
>JAEHJW020007725.1_pt1 | contig 47848 bp, 58 predicted proteins | sample 9271431 | NCBI WGS metagenome assembly JAEHJW02
CTTAAGCTGTGTAACAAACTGGTATCTAGCAGAAGTTAATTGTATTTGATTTAAATTCTTATAAGAACCATCGCCATCAAAAATTCCTTTAACTAACCCATCTAAAAATTCCCTACCGTAATTCCACACTGAATCTGGAATATATTTATCACCATTATCATAAAAATATTGATCCAAGAATTGTGATAAAATTTTAGAATTTAGAGTAATTGTTCTTGTTAAACTATTCTGTTTTTCATAAGTAGTAATCTTATCATAAAAATTAGAAAATTTTTCTAAGAATTTATATCTAATATCCAACTCATCTTTATGCATAGCAAAGACAAGTTGTGTATCTGTTCTCTTATAAAATTCTTTTCTTCTTTTTGAGAACAAATTTAAATGTTTAAGATGGCCCTCAGCTAAAAAGAAACCAACAAAATAACCAAGATCATAATTGATTGGAATTTTTTTATCAAAACCTTTGACAGACAGTGAGTTGTTCCGTGACTTATTGCTTGGTTCTCTGGTTGGATAAGCGAGATAATAACCAGGTTTTAATTCTTTTGCTTTACGCCATTTAGCATTCCCTTCCTCACCTAATTTTTGTGTATAAATTTTTCCATCAAATCTTTTGAATTTAAAAGAGCTGCGTCGGAATCTATTTCTTGACAATACCCGATGTTCCTCAGTAATCATCAGTGGAAAAGGAGAACCATAGGTTTCAATAAGCAACATTTGTTGATTTACCATGTCCGAATCATTGATAGCCAAACCAATAACTTTTTTATAACTACCTTTAGAAGTCAAAACTAAATCACCTGGTTTAATGTCCTTAATTTCCTTAATATAACCATTCTTTAATATTATTTTTGTTTCCGGATGCAAACAGACATGAAGTTGCTGATAAGTTCCTGAACGACCGGTTGAGTCCACTTTGAATGATGAATAATTTCCATGACCGAGGTCGAGGCGAAGAAGGTTGGTGCGCGAACTGTCTACTAGGTATTTGGATTTAAGATCTGAATGAAAATGTTCCCAAGCAAATTGAACTTTCTTTTGGAATAGGTCGCGGGCTGATTCATCATCGTAGCTGATTAGGAGAGCGTTGAAATTTGGATTGAATAAAATATTATCGAGCATGTCGATAATAGCAAGTGTAGTGAATCCAAGCTGACGAGATTTCAAAATTATGTTCCTAAGATGCCGATGCTGAAGAAAATAAAGTTGTGCTTGGTTAGGTCGGAAGGGAATTGAATTACCGTGCTTGTCGGTAATCTGATAAAGGTTTTTCAATCTCCATACCTTGTCCTTCAGCAGATGGGGTGTTAGACGCTGGGCTTGGCTCAGTTGCTGTTGGTTGATGTTCACCATGTTTTAAGAAATTAGTTTCTTGGTTTGGGTTTGTTATTTCTCCTTCAATGGTTGGGAGTCTAGTTGGATCTTGGTTCTCAATTTCCTGCAAGATGTCAATCATGGTCTTCGGTTTGGTGATTGAGATGTCCTGCTTGTCAACCCAGTTGTCATTATTCTTTAACCAGAACTGAACCCCGGCAGCGGATTTGGGCATGAACAGTTGTTTCTCCGCGAAGTCGGTAATAATTTGTTTGGCCCGTTCAATGATTGGTGTGAAGTTATTATTTTGTGGAAGGTCTAAAAGTTTAGCGCGGGTGATTCCTAGAAATAGAGCAAGGCCCGTGAAGGTTGGAAGGGTTTCGTTTTCTGCGATGGTATTGAAATAAAGAGTGATAGTGTTTATCAAATCTTCTTTTGTTTTTATTTCTATGGGAGTAGAAGGCTCAAATTTAAGAAGACCGGAGCGCGTGGTTGGTGGATCTTTAGTTTCTATGTCTAATTGTTGATCATCCATTGACATATGTTAGGAGTATAGCAGATACTTGCTATTTTGTCAATAGTTGTCCACAATTTTTTGGTTGGGCTGGGGCGCAAAGTGAACATAGGTTAGATTGGTTGGGTGAACAATGGTTAGAGTTGAGTGAAACGTTGGTTGGACTTATAAAAACACAAGTGACTTTTAAAATTTGTACGATCTGAAACGTGAACTGAAAAAAAGATTTATTTTCTTTCGCAGGTCGCCCCACCCCCCCCTATTTTTTGCGTGGTTAAGCCAAATAATCAATGTCGCTTAATGTGTGTTAAACGACGTGCTTTGTTTTTTTGGCTTATATTAGCCAAGAAAAAAAGAAAAAAATACCGGTATCATATTAAAACGACATAAAACCACCCACAACAGCCAGCGCGCGCGGTGATCTGCTTGTAAGTTTGTAAAGATATTATAGAAAAAGAGAAAAAAGAAAAATTGTTGACCCTAAACCAACCAACTATCCTCTATTACCAACCAACTATCCTCTATTACCAACCAACTATCCTCTATTCACGCTTACCAACCAACCCTCACCCCTGCACCCCTTTTCCTAGACCGAAAAAAACCCCCGATAGGGTTAAAAATTAAGCGAAAAAAAAGTATTAAAAGTATTAAAAGTATGAAAATGGAAAAGCAAACCTTTTTATAGTATTTATAACTAACACTCTAAATTAATATAGCAAATGAAATCATTATTTTTTTTGGCTAACTCTAGCAGAAAAAATCGTATTGGTAGAAAAAAAAGCATTACAGCCACCCGGTTTTTTGGTATGTCTATTCCAATGTCCGCGTAAGGCTTGTGAAAAATAAAGCTTTCGCCTACCTAGTTATATCGGCATACTATTACAATGTAGCCAAAACACCCAAAAAGTTATCCACAACCCACCCAAAAAACCGCTATACTATCAATACTTTTAATACCTTGACAACTATTAAAACTTTTGATACAATTAAAACATAATAACATTTAACTAACCAACTCTATGCATTACTTTATCAACAAACCAACCAACCCACGCAGCACAAAAAGAATAAACAATATCAAAACCGCGCTCCAATTAACTATCACAATACCAACCTACCTTTATTTATTAAACGCCTTTCTCAAGGCGATATAACAAAAAACATATGATGTTAACAGTAAAATATAGCGAGTTAAAAAAAGAAGCTGAACACGTGAAAATATCAATCATTTTAGTGGGTGGGGTTTACGGGATGATTGCAGATAATAGCGACAAAAAACAAATTGAAGTTTCAGGCTCACCGAGAGAAATAATAATAGCGCTAAAATTAATTAAAAAGTTTTTAAGAAAATAACCCCCTTACTCCGTGCCCTTATAGGCACGGCGATAAGGCGAGTTATCGCCTAGTACATTAAAACATATGGCAATGACAAAAAAAGATTTTCAGCTTATTGCTGAAGTCCTTAATGACGTTATAACTGGTGGCGCATTATGTATGGATAGCGAAGATGACCAAAGAGATCTAGTTAGACAGTTTGCCGACGCACTTGCTACCACAAACCCGCAATTCAATCGTGAGAAGTTTGCGACGGCTTGCGGGATAAAAGATATTGACAAGCCAAGAGAAGAATAGTCCCCTTACCCCTTGCCCCTACAGGCAAGGTGATAAGCGGAGCTATCCGCAGTTCATTACAACATATGAAAAAAAAATACCAAGTTACTTTGGTAAGAAAGGGATTTGCAACCATTAATGTGGAAGCAGAAGACTCACTAGAAGCCGAAAATAAGGTTTTGGACGAATACAACGACGGCAGAATTGAGCTTGACTATGGCGAGTATAGCGATATTGAAGTAACCACCGAAATAGTCGGTTAACTTCACACCTACAATTCGCTCACGGTTGAGCAAATGGCAACCAGCCAAATTAATATAGTTGAATAATCGCCCCCTTACCCTACAACGCTGAGCCGCGTTGTAGGAATAAGCGGACAATTAAGCCCGCAACTCATATATAAATATATGAAGCAGACAATTAATTTTAGTCAATTCGTGGACAGCTTCAGCGATACATATAAGAATAATTTTTCTTATATGGGTAAGCGAGCGTTGTTTGACTATTTAGAAGAATATGAGCAGTCAACAGGCGAAGAAGTAGAGCTAGATCCGATCGCCCTGTGCTGTGAGTTTACGGAATATGAAAGTTTTGAGGATTTCAAAAATGACTACCCAAACATTGAAACGCTGGAGGAATTACAAGACAGAACACAATACATACCAGTTGAAAATATCAACGGCAATGTATCCGAGGCGTTTATTATCCAGCAATTTTAATCAACCAGCCCCGCTACTCTGTAGCCCGTAACCAACCAACCACGGGCTACAGGAATAGCTGGACTTAACCAGCGCCAACCAAAAACATATGGCAAAATATAAAATAACTGTAGTTGATATGTTTGACGGAAAAACATATACCGGTATTTTTATATCAAATAGTGAAACAAACCCAATCGGCGAAGTAAGGCTGCAAGCTAAAGAGTTCTACGCCCAAGAGCTAGATACAACAGTAGACCAAATCCAAATAGTAAACATTAAGGAAGTCTAAACATATGCCCTGCCCCCACTGCAAAAATCAAGGTTACAAGCAACTATCACCCGAACACATCTATTATTTTCTCTGTCCGGCTTGCCTCTTCACTTGCGCACTAGCCAACTATCATAAATATTTTACTAATTAATTCATAATCATATGAAAGAAATACTAGCCAACCTTGCATTAATTGACTTAACCAATTTTTGCAAGCAAAACAATATAGACTGTTCAGGCTCTCACCTGTTCAGACAACCAAGAACTTTTAGGTATTATTTATTAAGAGACAAGGACGGTCAAACTATTGCTACCGTAACATTTCACAAAAATCAAATACCAACCCATAGTATTAATCCAGATCTTAAATAATAAATATATGCCAAAACTAACCTACCAAGTAACAGGCGACGACATAATTAAACAGGCTATCAAAAATAACAATTACAAAATCAACCACGAACTGCTCACCCACTGTGAAAAGTTTACATCCCTCGCAAACTTCGCCCGCTACATTAAGAAGCAAGGAAAAGCACCGGATTATTTAGGCGTTCAAGGTATTCCGTTTACTATGGAAGAATATGACGAACAGGGTAAGAAATTAAATTATTATAACAAGAAGCTGGATATTTCAATCGTGGTAGAACATCATAACCGCTATAATGACTTTCACAACCTAAAAGAAGTTTATGCCTATCACGCGGGTTGCTGGCGAAATGACATTAATTTTCTTGAATAAGCCAAAATCCGTGCCATTTAAACGCCCTATAACGAAACCCAACGTCCAACCATACACACCCCAGAACCAAAATCGCCCCCTGAACGCCCCTACAAGGTAAGATCGCCTTGTGGGAGTAGTTAAGCGGACAATTAAGTTCGCGCCAACTATAATTATATGGTAAAGAAGTTATCAAAAAAACAAATTGAATTATTAATGTGGTATTTCAAAGACGGAATAAGGAACAGCAACCAATTAACAATGGGTCAACGTGAACGGCTGGAAGCTATAAAAATATATGAAGATATGGATAGTGATATTGATCGCCAACTAGAATATTTCAAAAATAATGGCTATTAATCCCCTTATCCCATTGCCGGCATAACCACCGGCAATGCAATAAGCGGAGTTATCCGCACCAACCAAAATCATATGGGAATATATGCCGAAACATCCGGCGCAAGTATCACTTGCAAAACAAAAAAGGTCGCCGAAGAAGTTTTTGATAAATTATGTAAGCAAGAGCTCAAAGACTTTGCTCTAGAAATTGAAGATATAAATATAGTTGATAATGAAGTTTATTTACCAACACTTTCGTCTGGTCGTGTCCAAAATCTTGAATATCAATGTGAGCAGTTATGGAAACACATCAAAGATATTAAGGGCGTTCAAACTTTTAACGCCCCGTTTTTACAAGAAGCAGATGGCTGTTATTTTGAAAATTAATTTTAACCCTATGCCTAACTCAACCAATAAAAAGCAAACATGCCTATACAACGCTGATCACCCCGCAAGGCAAAAAGCAATCCGTATTATTGAAGAGGTGATTGAACCCGTGCTTAAAAAGGGAATAAAAGGAGAGCAATATTATGCACTCGAAGATAAAATCACCTTGATTATTAATTCTAAACCATAACCCTATGCCCCAACGTTTCAAACGCTTCACACCCGAACAAGACGGGAGGCGCAAGATACTCAAAGAAGAGCATCAACATATCAGACAACTATATTCTGAATTACACTCAATGAGAAAGGTTGCAAAAATTGTCGGTGTATCAAGACGACTAATCCAATTCATTATTTATCCAGAACGCCTTAAACACTTGCAGGAAATGCACCGCAAAAACGAACACTGGAAAACATATTTTGATCGCAAGAAGTTAACCGAGGCAACCAAAAAATTGCGCGCCAAGAAAAGAAAACTTAATTTAGTTATTAAACCTAATAAATAACCCTATGCCCACCCCAATCTACTCACTCAAAGATCTCACAATTCTCCTGAACCTGTCCAAAGCAAATCTCACTTATCTCCTCAGCCACAATATTATCATTCACAAGAAGATCCCCAACCTATCCGGTAAGCAGCACAAATATCAAATAACGCCAGAGGAAATGAACCGCGTTCGTAATACACTGAAGGCCCAGCGCGCCCAAACGGGCCTACCAACCAACAAATAGCGCCATGCAAGATGAAGAAGTGTGGACAAAATGTCCACACTTCACTATTGACAAAATAACAAGTATGTGATATATTATAAGTGTTCCGTCCGGACAACCGATCACCTAAACCACAACCGATCACCTAAACCACAACCGATCACCTAAACCACAACGGGGCACAACTTTTCCCCAGTTGTGGGTAAGATCGGTAACTAACTACTCGCTCGTACGCTACTATGACCCCTATTGCGCTCGTCAAGGATCATAGGAATGTATGAGCCGGTAGTTAGTTATAAGACACGGCCGTAGCCGTGTCTTGCACTCACAAATATGTACACCGAGCGCCAACTGATCTCTAACTTCAACAAACACCTTAAAAACTACCCGAAAGACCTACCTCACACCTGCGCTATTGAGTTCAAATACATTAAAGGCAAAACCCTAAACATCAAAAATCACGTTCAATCACACCAAATCCCATCTCTCATTAAGACCCAATACAGTCAATTATTCTATAAGATTAGCGACCAATCCATAGGACTTAAACCATTTGATAGTTTCTTCCTAAGACAAGTTCCGGCCTACCTGGCAGTTTGTTTCCAGCCCCCGCCTCGCCAACCAAAGATCATCCGCTTCATGGAAATAAATGTCCTCGTATCACTCCAAATGTCAACCAACAAACTGCAAGAAGCAGATTTCAAGAAGTATGAAGCGTTTAATATAAAATTATGAACAAACTTACCTTAATCATCCTCCTCACCCTCGCGGCTGTAGCCATTAAGATCTATACCGAAGAGCCAAAGCGAACCTGCGTGAACCTTTATAAAGTTCATCAAGTAGTGCCCAACCAACTCTTCACTAAACAGCAGATTGAAACCTGCAAAAAATATGATATCAACCTTTCTAAACCTATCAATTGAACTAAAAACATTTTATGCAATCCTCGCGGTCGCGGCCCTCTGCGCCCTCTTCACCGTATTCCTGCCAAATGATCCAGAGGATAAGATTTAATAAAACTTTATGCCTAACCACCGTTCTTACGGAACAATATGCCCCGTGTCTACCCGCCAAAACCAGAAGCTAATCTTAGAGGTGTTTATTGTTGGCGTTGGGTTATTATTAACAATCATTTTGTGTTACTTAATCTTAATACAAAAAAGACTCACGTCTCATTATCCAGTAAGGGATTACAACTATCAGACGACTATTTCTCCGAGATCTGCAGAGAAAATAATATTGACCCCACCAAATCAACAGGTGGCCTCATGGTATAACTATGATCTACCAAATTATCCTAACTACTCAAAACAAAACCTCACCGCCGCCTCCCGCGACTATCCACGCGGCACCAAGCCCATAGTTTGCCGGGTAAATGATTCAATTTTTCCACCAAGGTGTGTCGTGGTCCGGGTAAATGACTATGGTCCAGAGCATTGTGAGGATAACCCGATCGCCTGTCCGGAACGCGATATAGATCTGTCAAGCAAGGCCTTCAAAGAACTCCAGGATCTAAAACTTGGCCTATTAAAGGTAACAATCACCCCATTATGATCCAATCAACCTGCCCCGAATGTCTTAAAGAACTCTCAAATCTCACCGAATACCTCCCTCCCTTTCATTCCTTTCTTTATAAGCATTGGGTGAAACTACTGCCGATGAAGTGGTGTTCTAAAGAGTGTTTATTAAGTTATATAAGCAAATAAATATGAAAAAAATCATCACAACCGAAGTATCGTTTACAGAAAAAGAAGTTCAAGTAATTAAAAAATGTCTTTTATACTGCAGACATCGTCTTGAAAAACACCCTGATGCTGGAATACATTTAGCTCTTAATAAAGACAAAAGTATTGTTTATCAAATTGTAGAAAATCTTTAGTATGTCAGAAGCAATAATTAAAGAGTTTAGAGAGAAAAATAGTTTTTATTTTCTAAATGGGGTTGTTCCAGTTCCAGTTGAACTCTGGCTTAAAGAAGTTATTGAGAGGGTTCAAAGCGATGGAATTGTGCTTGGAACTGAACTAGGGAAAGAACTTGAACGCGGTAAGATTTTAGGGATAATTGACGGGTTATTACTTAACGAACCAACTGATTGCAAGGTTCATAATGAACCCTGTGAGAGTTGTGCTTTTAATTATGGGGCAACAACTGCCCTCAACGATATTAAGAAAAAGATATGAAAAACAAAATGTTTCAGTATGCAACCCAAATAGGTGTTTTTGAAAATGGTTATTCTTTAAGTTTAGATACTAAAATCTACGAAGACACCGACCTGCTTTCTGAAGAAGAAGCACAAAAACTTTGGGATAAATATTATCCGCAAGTAGTTCGTGAGCTTGAAGAAAACCAACGACCACAAATGTGTATCTGGAAAGACTGTAAAACAAATACCGATTACGGAACGGTAGAAAAAGAAATTGACTGGCGAGATGATTTAGAAGTTAAAAACGGCAAGGTTTATAAAAAATCTTTACAGGAAATCTAATTAAGAAAAAGATTAACTCTTAAAATATATGGGTATGAAAATGAAATGGAGTTTTGAAACACCAAATTTAAAATTTGAGATTCAATTCAAGGAGTATCCGTCAGACGAGATTTTAATAAACTTTAAAAAACTACTTGATTCAGCACAAATTGACCAAGAAATTATTTCTAAATCATATGAAACCTAAAATTAAAGGGGTGAAAGAAAGACCAGACTGTAAAATTTGTGGAAAACCAGCTAAAAAAAGAAATGCGACCCATTACAAAACAAAGTGTCAGTCCTGTATCAAAAAGGCGTGGAAATTAAAATCTGAAAAGAAAGAGGCACAAAGAAAAAAACAAAGCCTCAACGATATGTCAAAAAATACTGCTGACAGGTTTACAGGTTACAGAACTCCGTCAGTAAGAAGTTATTTAAGAAACACCTAACCCCCTCTCACGAGGAGTAAAGTATGAAAGACCCAACCGAAGAAACTTACGAACCAAGACCATCAGGAGAGCCCACAACAATAAATATCTAACCCCAATCACCCTTAGGTGAGGGAATAATAAATATGAAAAAGCTAATACATTTTTTCTTTGGACACCCAAAAAGTCAATGTAAACCTTGCGGAGCATTAAGTGTTAGGTGTAATTGTGGGGTTTTTATTTCACTTTCAGATTATTACTAACCCCCTGCAAGATAGTGCGGAGCTGACGGCGGAAGTTATGCTGGGTCAAGCGTAACAAGTGATAGAAGCGTGACAGCGACTATCCACTTCCGTCAATTCTGCATTATCAGCTTATAGAGGATTTAAGCCGAGGTGGCGAAATTGGTAGACGCACTATGCAGGGTAACTGTTGTCCGCTTCCCTAGGGGCTAGAAACCACTAATGTGAGTATCACGACCCAGCTCCAAATAAAATTATTGTTGAAGCCAAACAACGCGGTCGCTCTGAAGCCTTGAAAGAGGTGAGGGAGATGATAGAGAAAATGAAAATTGAAGAAATACACAGAAGAGATTGCAAGGGTAAAAAATGCAGCGGTTGCGGATATAACCAAGCAATTAAAGATATTTTAGATTTAATAAAATAATGATATGCAAAGTTGTTTTAATTGCGGGAAAATAATTGAAGATAAAATTTTTAATGAAGAAAAAGCCGCAGGTGGTGGGTATGTTTTTATTCATACTGTCTGTCCCTCTAGTGAACCCAAGCCAGAACAAAAAGAAACTTGGGAAGAGAATTTGAGAAAATTAAAAATAAGGCATAGGCTTCAGGAAAACGAACAGTGGACAGGCTCACCACAATATTATCTACCAGTTGAAGAAACTTTTGACCTGTTTCGTTCCGAACTCAAGGCTAAAGATAGGGAGTTTGTGGAGGAGTTAAAAAAAATTAAACATAGTCCATATATTGAAACAGTTGGGGGATTAGAAAAACTTATCTCTAAATACGAAGTATGAAAACCGACCTTGAGAAAGTCTATCTGGCTGGAACGAAAGACGGAATGAAGCCCGGACTAAAGCTATTAAGGAAACTAAGAGACCACTTCAAGAAGCACAATTTCCTGCATCTAAAGGATTTTCAGAAGATGGTGAAAACAATAAAATATTGATTATTTATTTCTATGCCAAACAAAAGGATCACATTTAAAAACGCAGTTAATGCCTGGTGGGAGCCACATTCAAAAGGAGACGGTAGGGATCTGGTGGTAGAGGTCGAAGAAGAATATCAGTCTAAACCCACTACTCAATTACCCGGTCAAACTACCCTAGAAGAATTAATTAAAGAACAATAACCTTTCTATGAAGCTTGTCGCTAGATATAGAAAGGAGTTAGGAATAATACTTGATAAAATAAATTATCTTACAAAAATTAGACCGGAACCTCATTTAAGATCAGATTATGTAATTTTAAAAATTGAGAGTTTATATAAAAGTGCTGATCAATTAGCGGGGATAATAATTGACAGGGAAAAGCGGCTTAAAATAAAAAGAGATCTAATTTATTTAGATATCAACGGTAAAATAAAAAAGCTGAGCGAGTAGCTCAGCTATTTTTTTTCAGAACCCAGCATCTCCCAGCCTTTTTGTTTATAAAATTTTCGCCGTTCGTAGAATTGATTCTTAAAGATCGGATTTCCATAATCAACCAGGTCATATATTTTACAGGTTTCTTTTCCCTCAAACAATCTCATTACGCGGCCGGCTCCCTGCTGTAGCAGCACGTCAGACTTGAGATCTCCGCCAAATATGACTACATCTAACGATGGAACATCCACTCCGGCACCCAATAACGACAGCGTACCAACCAAGATATTAAATAAATACTCTCCGGATCTCATCTTCATTAACACCTCATTCCGCTCTGGATCATCTGAATCAGCGTAATAAGCCCCAACTGATCCTAACTTATCCATTATGAGCTTACAATGCTCACGCCGTTTCAATAAAACCAATACTTTTTTTCCGCTCATTGCTTCTCCTAGTGCTAGTCCGCTGATCAGTTTATTCCTAGAGTCATTTTTAACCATCGTATCTACCATGTTGGCGTAGTTATAATCCATCTGGATATCGCATTTAGTCATTATAACATCAACCACCGGTTTAATCTGAGTCATTTCATGTGAGGCTATTACCGGACCCAAATAAAAGAATATTGCATCAGTCCTACCATCATCCTTTGAGCGCCGCGGCGAACCACTAAGTCCATACAATCTCTCTGGCCTGAACTGTCGAAGAATTGTAGATCGCCCTTTAGATGTGACACCATGGCACTCATCGATAATAAGTAGTCCAGTTTGTTCAACCAACTGCTTTAATACCGACTCATCGGCCGCGAGTGACTGCCAAGTAGCAACTGTTATATCACCAATTTCTTTCTTTCCATCGCCCACTATACCCACATCATACTGAAACCACTTCTTAAATTCGTCTTTAAATTGCTCAGCGATGATTGTGGTTGGAACTAAGATCGTGGTTTTTAACCCTATCCGGCGGGTAATTTCGCATGAAATAACCGTCTTACCAGCTCCTACAGAGGCATAAATTACCCCCTCAGCGTGCCCCAGGGCTGTTTCTACGACTGAAACCTGGTAATCACGCAGCTCTACCGGCTTCCAACCCTTTAAAACGCCTGTTTTTGAATCTACAAACGACTCTGATTCCGAATACGATACCTTATTCTTGTCCAAATAAGCCTTAAAACGACCCCTGAACCCTCTAGGAAACAGAAAAGATCCGTCCGGGCGCTCCTTATAGTACTTAAAATCACGTTCGGCTGCCCATGAATTACCAGTTATCCGTGCCACTCGATGATATGCAGGGTTAGGAATTGTTAATATTTTCTTCGCGAGAACGAGGATGTCTTTAGGACATCCGCGCACCTCACAAATACCACCAGTTTTAATGGTGATCATATTACCTTTAATTTAGTAAACTCTGGAATGTGATTTTTTTCCCAAACCGCATGCATATATTCTATTGAATCAGTCTTACCATCATCGGTAAAACTAAATCTACGATGATGAACAAAGCACCATGTTGGTAAATGTTCCTTAAAGAAATCAAAACGCGCATTACTGCCAAAGAAATTAAGACGAAGCAACATTACTATATAACCATTATCATTAACTTCGGAGAGTGCCTTCTTAATTATTTCTAATGCTAGGTAAAAGGGAGGATTAGTGATAATAACATCGTAACCAGGCATTGTGTTAGTAAGGTAATCACCTTTGATTGCAGCTAAACTATCTTCTCTAATATCAAAGGTGTCTACTTCAATTCCTAGTTTTTCTTTAATAATAGCCGGATAAGTCATCGCATGTTCTTTATCACCACCAGCACAAGGATCAAGCCAGCATAAATTTTTTAGATAATCCTGTCCAATTATTGGAACCCATTCTTTGAGGAACTCCTCAACCGCATTGGGGGGGTAACATAGTAATCGGTAGCGTGGCGGTCGTAACCGCGGTTAGTTGAAGACACATGTTTATTCTTTCACTACCGCCAGCACATCCCGCTCCTCAACCAACCACAGCCCCGGTTCAACCAACTTAAGGTTAAGTGGGTCAAGTAAAACAACATCAGACACCTTTGGCATTCTTAATTCTTCATCTGTATTTAATATGTTTGGCACCGCAACCACCTCCACCTTCTTTAATAATCTGTTTCCCTTAGCTTCAGGGATAAGCAGACCACCAGAGGTAGTCTGCTCTACTTTTATTTCCTTTACCAAGATGTTTTTTCCCAATGGAATATATGACATATAATTATTTGTTAATAAATCTACCGCCCAACCCATCCTCCTCAGGTAACCGTTCGTTCTTTGGTATCTCGGTTACCACTGATTCGGTAGTTAAGATAAGCCCGGCGATCGATGCGGCGTTAAGTAGGGCCATGCGGGTTACCTTAGTCGGGTCAATAACCCCAATCGTAATCATGTCATTATACTCACCGCGCGCGGCATCGTATCCTTCCGCTCCGGTTCTAGAACGTACCTTTTCAACCACCACAGCGCCATCCACACCAGCATTAAAAGCAATCTGCCTAAGTGGTTCTTCTAGCGCGCGCAGGACCATTCCTAGTGCCACACCCTCTTCTGGGCTATCAAATAGAATCTTGTTTTGTGACAGGGTTGAAGTAGCCCTAATTAGGGCTACTCCACCCCCTGGCACAATACCCTCTTCAATAGCTGCCTTAGTTGCCCCAACCGCATCTTCAATACGATGTTTGATCTCTGTCATTTCAGTCTCCGTGGCCGCTCCAACCCGGATTATTGCTACTCCGCCGGTTAATTTAGCAACACGTTCACGAAGTTTTTCTTTATCGTACTCATCATTTGACAGGCTAAGTTGGTTCTTGATCTCAGCAATCCTTGCTTCTACCGCGCTAGACGTACCCTTGCCACCAATTATGGTAGTATAATCCTTGCTTGCAACCACCTTCTCAGCGGACCCAAGGTCTTCCACTTCAAGTTTATCGATGTATAAACCAAGTTCTTCTGATACGAACTTACCACCAGTTAGAATAGCGATGTCCTTAAGAATCTCCTTACGGCGCTCACCCATGAGTGGTGCCTTGATAGCGAGGATGTTGAACTGGCCCTTGAGTTTGTTTAATACGAACGCTGAAACAGCTGCTGGGTCAATATCCGGAGCGACAATCACCATGTTTCTGATACCAGCTGTGCCAACTTTGTTGGCAATACCCACTATATCGCTGATAGCAGTTATCTTTTTATCAGTAACAAGCACCTTAGTATTTTCAACCACCGCTTCCATTCGATCTGGGTCGGTTACCATATAAGGTGACATATAACCATTGTCAAACCGCATACCTTTTACTACTTCAATCACAGTTTCCGTTCCCCTTGATTCCTCTACTGTTACCACCCCATCACGCCCTACTTCTTTAAGAGCAGCGGCTATCTGCTTACCGATTTCCTTATCATTAGCTGAGATAGAAGCAACATTTTCAATGTCGTTTTCACCTACCGGCTGGCTGATCTTGGTTTTAATGTGTTCAATTACCGCTACTACACACTTGTCAATACCACGTTTCAGAGCGACCGGGTTTGCCCCGGCGGTAACATTTTTAAATCCTTCGTTTACCAGGGCTTGTGCTAATACTGTTGCGGTAGTAGTACCATCTCCTACATCATCATTGGTTTTCGATGCAACTTCCTTAACAAGTTCCACCCCCATGTTTTCAAACTTATCCGGGAGTTCAATGTCGCGGGCGACGGTTACTCCGTCTTTGGTTACCATTGGATAACTATATCCGCGTTCTAATATAACGTTCCTACCCTTTGGGCCAAGGGTAACCTTGACCGTGTTTGCGATTGCGTTGACACCGGCAACTAATTTCTTGCGGGCATCGTCGCTGTGGAGAATTGCTTTGCTCATAATTACATTGTGGTTATTTTATTATCTTCTAATTTTATATCATCAGGAAGTTTGATTCCTTCCCAAATAAACAATGGTCTAAACTTGTTGAATAATTTTGCGGTTAATTCCAGGTCTTCAAGATTATGTTTCCTAATTTCCTCTTCTGAAGCCGTATTAAAATCAATTGATTCTTTTTTTGCTTCTAAATAAATTTGTGCATATTTATCTAGGGATTTATAATTTCCATAACCAACTGATAGTTCCTGCATTAAATCAATGTGGTTTTTTGCTTTATATTTATCGCACATGTTTACCAACAATTGATACGGCATTTGAATACCAGCTTTAATTCCCGCTCTAATAATAACAGGGATATCGAACTGCTTACCATTAAAGGTAATCATTTTTCTGAAAATATTCTTTCCGGTTGCACCATGTCCAGCATCGTAATCTGAGGCTAACCACGTTGCAAATTCTTGTATATTCATTTGAACCCCAGGTTTTCCAGCTTCTTTCACCCCAATACAAATTATTTCACAATAATCTGCGTCAGTTGCCATTCCTTTATTAGCTTCTTCTTTGGCTTTGACTATATAAGCCTCAATTTTATCAGGATCCTTGATGTTTTTAGGAGCTTGAATGTTATCAAGATATGTTTCAAGAAGACGCTTATCTCCTCTTGTTTCAATGTCTAAGACGTACATATATTTTAATTTAATTTAAATGGTGAACAAATATCATTAAGTGATTCAATCAACTTAGATAATTTGTTTTGATATTCTTTGGTTTTTAATTTTGGTGGAATAATTGAGAGCACCATTCTTACATATTCTCCGACCATCTGTTTGTCTGGCAGAGCTTCAAGCCTTAGTCTCTCAGCTTCTTTTTCGTCAGCAATTCTTTTTTCTTCCGCCAATCTTTCGCGTTCAAGCTTATCTTTAAGTTCTTGTTCTGCTTTAATTTTTGCTTCTTCCGCCGCTTTTTTAACTTCCTCTTCGTGAGCAATTCTTTTTTTCTCAGCCTCAATAGCATCTTTTTCTGCCTGAATACGTTTGTTTTCAGCGTCAATTTTGTCTTGCTCGATCTTTCTTTTAGCAGCCGCTTCCGCTTCTATACGTTCGTTTTCTATTCTAATCCGATTATTTTCAGCATCAATTTTATCTTGTTCAGCTTTTTTTTGAGCTTCAAACTCAATTCTTTCTTTTTCAAGTTTTTTAGACATTGATACATTCAAAAAATTCTGAAAATCAGGACCGTCCATTTCTAATAATTGTTCATCAGTAATAACAATATCTTTTGATATATCAGAAATTTTTTGTCTTCGATCAGGAATTAAAAGTTTTCTTTCTTCTACTAGTTGAGCACGCTTAGCATCTTCTTCAATTTTTTCTAAACGTTCTATCTCAGGAGTAGATAATGATTTTAATTCTTTTTCATAATTTATTACCCCATCAATAAATAATTTTGCATCTTCTCTAACTTCTTTACCGCGTTTTTCAATCGCTATTTCACATCGTCTAAGATTTAGTCTGGTAGATTTAACTACAGCAAGCTGTAATTTATCTAAGAGATCGGTGCAGACAATCTTTTTAGCTTCATCAACTATTTTGGTTAATTCTAATTTATTAGCGTCAAACTTTGCAACTACACCTTCATCAAATTTAATAATAGTATTTTCCATATATAATTTTTAAAATTAAAACGGCGCACCTTCTGTTTTATACGGCCTCCCCTCGCGCCGGCAGCGTTCACATCTTCGTTGGGTTGGCCATTTAACCTCAAATGTTTCGAGGCAATTTATTGCCCCGCACTCTTTGAAGACCGGTTCGGTGGGGCCGATAACTTCGACCCCACCTAACCAATCATCCCCGGTTGTTTTATTTACGGGGTTCATATAGTTACATTTCCGGCAGAGCCTCTTCCCCGCCATCCATCTCATTGTAATTTGGATCCATTCCCCAGGTAATAACCTTAAGGAACTTGGCTTTGGCGAAACCTTTCTTCTTCGGTTCATCTCCTTCTTTTTCAAAAAGGATGCCAATCAACTCTCCGACCTTACAGTTTTGCAATCTCTGTACGGTTCCTTCTTTATTTACAGACACACCAACATTCCAAACCGTACCATCAGCTTTTCTGAGTTCGCCAACCCACTGATCGGGAAAGGCTGGATCACGGCTTGGTTGAATGCGCTTGCTAAGGAGTGTACCTTTAATACCATCTCCTACTTTCTCAAATTTAAACCAATTACTTGCGACCTCTTGGCCGCCTTCAAATTCATTTGACATATATTTTTAATCTTAATAATTAAATCTTAATCCCGTCGACCTGGTTCGTTCTAGCCTCTTTAGAGGCTAGTCCGGCACCGCGGGTTATTTTTTTAAATGTTTACTAAGTTCCGTATCAACCGGCGCAATGCTTGTTGTTAAAAAGTATAACTTACCTTCAATTGTTACTACTTGAATATTCCTTGTGACTGTAAACTTAGAAAACTCTTCAAGCATTTTCCTGATTACCAGTTCATTTAATTTAATTCCACGTTTATATCGATCCTTTTCTTTTTCTTTGTCTTTAAGATAATAAGTGGTTGTATGGAATCCGTAACTATTCATTATTTTCCAGAACATCTTATTGGTAAGCGGTAGGTAGTTACGTTTATCTCGTAGACAGAATTTTTTATAATCTTCATAGGCATTACCAATAATATGCTCATCAATTACAATCGGTCCGGTAATCAACCGAAGCAGATAGTTCAAATACTCTTTGAACTCAACGATCTGCTTCAACCTACTTTCCTGGAGAATGTATTCAACTTGTGGGTTGGTTTCTTTTTTCATAAAAGTTTTTTTACCGCTTCCACAAAGGGAAGGTTGTATAGTTTCATCACCAAATCTATTGGGTCACCACCTTCTCCACAACCAAAGCATCGCCAGTGGTTATCTTTCTTAAACACCGTGAATGAAGGTGTATCTTCATTGTGAAGCGGGCATTTATATTTTGCACGCCCGCTCCCAGCTGACTCACCTTTGCATCCGTACTCTTCTAGGATTGCAATTATCGGATAACTCTTCGCCCCAGTAATATCCAACTCCTTCATTTCTTTGCCGTCATTCTTTCTCTTAAAGAACTCAAACTTTTTCTTTCCTCCTCGCGCCTCTTTTTCGCGTGTCTTCTCATTATCTAACAGCCAAATCAACCACTCTTTTTTATCAGCATCAAGTTCTTTGCAAACCCGTTCATATATATCCCATTGAGCTTTCTTTGATTCATTGATTGCCTCTTCAAATTCTAATATTTTATCTTTAAATATTTTTCCTAGATCTGGGTCAAGGAGCAGCGACTTCATTGTTTCTCGGTGTTCAGTTGATAACTCAGCTTCGTATTTATCAACAAACGCCTTGAGTTCTGGGTTAGGCCACTCATATGGTATTACCATACAATCTCCTCCTGCCCGCCGGCCTTGATTACAATTGGTGCCATCTTTCGCCACTCGCGCCTTCCACATGGCTCAACAACCCAACCACCAGCTTCTTCCCCCAGGCCAATTTTTTTTAGATCAGCTTTAACTGAGTAATAGCTCTGTTTTTTCTTACCTCTTTTATCCGCCCAGATCTTATAATTCTCATAAAACTCATCAAGAAAGGTCATTGCATTTTCATTCTTCTCATAGTTTTCGCGCCAGAATAAAATACCGGAAGACAGATTACCACTGAACTCTTCAAGTTTTTTGATTGCTTGTTCAGCTTTCGTGAAATGAAATTTGTTTGCCTGAAGCCGTTTCATCCCTAGCAACGCCCATGCTACTATTCCTCCAAGCTCTGAATAAAGTTTTTCAGTAAGTTTTGTATCACGTTCTTTTTCTCCAATCCTTTTATTAAAAGGAATAATGTTTAATCGCCTAAGCAACCCTTCATTGAACCCAGTAAATGTTGGAAGCTCGTTGGTTGCAAAGAAAAACTTAACAGTTGGGGTCCACTCAAAGCTGTTTCCAAACTTATATTCAACTGTGATTGGGTTATCTCCCGAAACAAGTGCTTTAAACTTATCGGATTTAACAAAGCTTGATTCTTCTTCAACTGACACATTGATCTTCTTCCCAATCAGTCCGACCGGAGCGAATTGGTTAGTAGTCAATGATTCAATGGTTGCCGAGTGAGCATAATCTTCACCAACTAATCTTCTAAGGACCGAAAGCATTACTGACTTACCGTTGTTTCCATCACCAACCAAGAAGAATGATGCGTGGCCTTCTAAGGTATTCATTAAACTATATCCAAACATTTCTTGGACTAAGTTCTTAAGTTCCTGGTCTGGCTCACCTCGTGAATTAATTAAAACTTCATCCAAAAACTGTAGCCAACGCGGGCAGTTTTTAATATCAAGATCTGTTGATTTGCAATCAATGTTATAAAAGGTTGGTTTTTGTGCGCTGAACGGTTCAAATCCACCTGTCTTAAGGTTAAGCAGTTTGTCCTCAAGCGCAATATATTCTGACAATATAACATCCTCAATCTTGTTTTGGATATACCAATGAAGTTGGTTAACAATATCCTTAGTAAGATTTGTAGTAATTGGCTGCGCGTATTCTTTTACCATGTAAAGATAAACATCTCTATGAAAATTATCTTTACTCAGGATCTTAAAGAAACCGCGCTTTTCATCATAGCGGGCAAACGACTCAATGTTTTCAATATAAATAAGATGGCGGATGTTTTCCGGCTCCTGGGCGTAGTCTTTACAGATATCCTGGGGCATTTTCTTTGCCATACCAATTAGAATAAATAAAAAGAGCAATTGTCAGCCATGCTTATAACTTGCCCGCCTTAACGGAAAAGTTTAACTGACAATTGCTCTTTGGATTTATTCTCATAATGACAAGTTTATAAGCCTGCCTATCGTATCATATACTTGGTAATTTGTCAATAGGGCTTGTGTGTGGATAAGTATTGACAAAAGAACAAGTATGTGGTATTGTTCCTACAACGCCCCAGAACTATAGGCCCGTTTGGTCCGGTTGGGGAAACCCTATGAAATTCATTGATTTCCTAAAAGAAAACAAAGTAAGCTTCTATAAGCTCTGCCAATTAGGCGGCTTCAACGCCGGCTCAAATACCCGCGCAACGCAAGAAAAGGCCCAAGGGATACGCCTTATGCCAATGGATGAGTTTACTAAATACTGCAAAGGATTAAGTGCCTTTTTAAATAAGAAAGTAGATCCTTCGATGTTTGAGTATGATGTTGAGAAGGTTAAGTTGAAGTGATATGAGTAAAAACGAAACCTGGGTATTAGCGTTCTTCTTAGGTAATTTGGTTGGTTGGTTTTTAACTTACCGATATTTTATTGGGTTGGTGCCTTAAGAACTTTTGCTTTGGCAGCCATACGCAATTGTTTAATAACTTCTGGAGACAGAAGTTTTTCTTTTCTAAGATCTTCAATTAATTTGTTCTTCTGTTCTTTAGCTGGAATTTCATTAAGAACTTGAATCAAGAAATTTACTTTATCTCTATTATTAGTTAATCCAGAATATACTGAACCATATATGCTGCCGCCAGTCTGGGCATTCTTACCAATTCTTTTTACTCTACTAGCCATATCCTTATCTAACTTAAGAGCTTTAAATTGGGCATTAGCTACATCTGGTCCCAGTTTAGTATTAACTTCCTTGAGAGTACGATAGATCGCTTCGGCCTGAAGTTCTTTTGGAATTTCAGTATTTTGTACGGTTCCTTTAGTTACCTTGTCAGCTATATCATAAAGATTAATAAGTTCAGCGTTTGAATTACTGCCAATGAAGGTTCTGAAGATTGGCACCCGTGAAAGAATTTGTGTTGGGGATGCTTTTTTGTCCGGAATACCAGTGCGGTCTAACCCTGTTTGAGTCATGTCAACCGCGGTAAGAATATCTTTTCCTGCCGTACCAAAAATTTTTCCAATAATAAACTCAATTCTCGCTGGTGACATCCCAACATTTTTACCCAACTTTTCGCTAAGCATCTTTGCTGTAGCGCCGTTCCATTTCTGGGCGCGCAATTCAACTGGAACATCCGCTCTTGAAAACTTTTTACCGCCTTCAACTATTTGTTGATAATCAGGTTCAATTGGTTGTTGAAAATATAAATCATAATTTGAAGCTAGTTCTACCGGTGTAGTAAGTGGTCCTAATGATCCGGTATTAACCGGACTAGTGTAAAGAATTTGATCTTGAAGAAACTTAGATGTTTCTCTTGGGAAATTATTATTAGCAGTATCAAGATATTGTTCGGTAGTATTTGCAGCAACTTGTTGAACTTCGCTCTTTCTTATTTTAAAATAATCAGGTATTAACATTGCGTTTCCTTGATTATCTAGCCCCTGGTGTTCTCCATAAACAAATATCCAATTGTTATCTTTGTCAAATTTTGGAATATTTTTAAAGGAGGCAAACTGATTATTGTGTGCGTATAGCAACATTGTTGGAAATACTGATTGAAGAAGTTGTCTTCGTACAAATTGAGTTGGGTCCCTATCAATTGCTGATAGAATATTAACTGTTCCTTGAACACGAGCGTTCAAGAAAGGAATAACTTGGTTGAGTGTACCAATTAAATTACCGTATTTAGCAAAATCAACCGTGGCGTTTCTAGCCTCAAATATTGCCATTTCTTTAGTAGCACCTCTTTCTAAGGCGTTACGATAAACAGCTAAACGAGTAGCATTTTCAAAGCGTTCAGCTACCCCACCAACAATATCAGCAACTTTCATTGGAAGGTTAAAAATTGGTGCACGATTTGATGCGGCAAGTATATCTCTGGTAGGTTTTTCCGCCCCCACAACACCCGCCCCCGATCCACCTAATTGATAAAACTCCCTAACAACCGGAAGATCAAGGTTGGTTATATCGTTTAAGGCAACCCTTAATTGTTCCGGAGAGAACCCATATTTACCAACCCCAGCAGCGGTTTGTACATCGCGGGGTAGGTTTGAAATAGAAAAAGCAATATTTAACCGTGTTGCTCCCGCCCTAAGAATGTTAGCTGGTATTTTAAGCCAGCGCATTATTGTTCCGGCCTGATACCCATCAAGATTTTTCATTGCTGAAGCCAGATCTTGTGGAACCAACCAATCTTCTCTGACCCCGTTTTTAAACCTTGATACTTTATCTAATCCCTGTTTTAAATAATCAACGGACTCAATATCTTTTTCTGCAGTAGTTTTTAATTCTTCTCTAATCGCAGTTTTTTCTGCCTTAATTTCATCAACAATTCTTTGCGCGTTTTTTACAGCATCGTCAGCTGATTCAACTTTAGTTTGTTGAATACCAATATTTTCTTTGGTTTTTGAAACCTGTTTAGCCCCCTTAGATAATTCACCGGTACTTACCTGCGCTTCCTTGGTGATTGTTTTATCAATTGATGGGGTAATTTCTCCTTGAACAGCGGCATCATAAAACGATTTAATTTCCTGCTCTGATGTTCGGCGTGAAATTCCCGCTCTTTCAAGATCTCCGTTCAATGACATTTTTTCAACCTGAATAGATTCAGGACTAGCTAAAAATTCTTCAAAGGTTTTATATTTAGCAACACTATCTGCGAGCTGTCTCATCTCATTAGGTATTTTTGTTACCTGCATGCTGCCCTGGTAATGTGATACAACTTCAGGGTCCTCGTTCATAAACCTAGTCAGTGTCTGGTTTAATTCTATTTCTTGAGCAATTAAATCTTCTTGCATTTTTGTTAATTGTTCTGTTTCCTGCTTCCCGTATTTAGACTCAGATTGTAGTTGTTTAATTGCTTTTTTACCTTCTCTTATTTTTTCAGTTAGTTTATCTAATAACTCATAACGCTTTTGCACCATTGGTTCTGTTCTAATTGGCACAGCCCCAAATGCTTCAGGATTTTCTGAAATAGGATCAAGAATAGAATTAGCAACTCGATTGCGCGCAGAAACAATTTGGGCCTGTTGAAGCCTGTGCATTGTGGCATCTTCAACCGGGGCAACATCTCTTAATGATCCTTCGGCTGCTTTGATAGGGCTTTGTGAAACCGAGAATGATTTGGTGCTTCCTGGACCAACAAAAGAAGTGGCTGCTTGATTTTCAAAATAATCTAAAACATCATGAGGTGTCCAGTTTGGATTAGCCTTTAGCATTTTGTCCGCAGCATCTTTAGAAGTAATTCCACTATCAACAAATTCACCTAGAATATTTTTAACTGTAAACTCGTTATATTTTTGAACAGCTTCCTTAAGCCTTGGTAAATTTTGTTCACCCACCCTGAGTTCGGTATCAACCAACATTTGTTTTATTTCATCAATCCCTTTGTTACCCTCAACCCGCATTCCGCGCTCTGCCCTATTCAATAAATCCAACCCCTTAATATATCCCATTGTTTCATCTTTAATATCTCCATACTGTTTATCAAAAATCTGTTTAAAATCATGTTCAGCAACCTTAAATTTACCCTCAATACCAGCATAATTACGGGCTTGTATATAAGCGTCGGTTGGAGTATTAACGATTGGTCGGCGCAAAACGTCCTCAGCTTTTTTGGCAAATTTAGCAATTGGTGCGAGCCTGTCTGTTAAAGTAGTATTGAGTTCTTTGGTAGCAAATTCAGCTACCTTGCTTGCACCAGCGGCGATTGTTCTAGGCAAACTAGCATCCCTTGAAGAAGCGGTGTCGATCAGCCAATTACCTGTGCCATTTGGAACTTTTTCAGCAATATTTTTAAGATAAGGAATTGTATCTTCAACAAATTTATTCGCAGCCTTAGCATATAATCCGACAGTTTTTGAAGTTGCTTTAAAAGCTGATCCTAAAATTGGTGGGGCCAATAAAGAAACGGCACCGAGAACAGCAGCTTCTTTTTCAATATCTTTAGTTGTTTTTCCCTCTTGCATCCCAATTGCAGTACCGAACAAACCACCCTCTAAAGCTCTTGTCGATCCACGCAAAAAAGCACCAGCTATGGTTGGGCCTAAAGACGGAACGATTTTAGCGGTTGCCGCTTGACCTGGCACACTAATTGTTTGTGCCTTACCAAGAGTTTCTACGTACTTACTAGCATTTAATATTGCTTGAGTTGGTTTAGTTAAAACACTCCCAGTTGTTAAACCCCCGGCCATTGAAAGTAGGGCCGCGGTATTTAATGCTGTGGTTGCTCCCTCACCAAATATCTCCTTAGTTGATTTAAGGATTTCGTTATTATGAGTAATTAACTGAGGATCAGTTTTTAAATAAGATTGCAAAACTTTTTGACGTTGTTCAACCGGAATTGTTTTGTCTTTAATTTTTATTAGCACCTCTTTACTTAAAGCAGCTTGATTGGCAAGCGATTCTTTTTGAAGATTTTGAATATAAGGAAGGCTAGCGATTGTTCCTAGACTTTCTCCAAGCGGCGCAACAAACTTAGCGACCGGGGCTACAACCTTCGCTTGTGATTCAGAAGTTGGGTTAAAAAACTGGTTGGCGGTATTTTTAACAATGTTAATAATCCCGGTTTTACTATCAAAATTTTGAAGATTGGTTAGCGTATCAGTTTTACCAGCTGCAATCAAACGCTGTTTTAAAGCTTCATCAATTGGCATAAAATTTTATTATTAAAACAACGGTGCATTATCTTCGTTGCTAGGATTACCAGCTGCCCAAGTTCCAATTTGATAACCGGATGGGAAACTATCTACAACTTTTCCATCCATTCCAGTATTAATTACTGCCCCAGTTGGTGAGTTTGGATTATATGCTTGCCAACCAATTTGCTTACCATCAAGATAAACAGGATTTCTACCACCTGCCGCATTGACAGTTATGTTTGCGGCCTGTGTCTTCGTCTTTCCAACCCCTGCTTCGGTCTGACTGATTATCTTACCTGTGTTCTTATTTAAGATCGATACCACACCCTCATCATTGGTCACGCTGATTGTATCAGGCTGTGCAGTCCCGGTAATAGTATAAGTTCTTCCGGTATTTGGATCGGTAATTGTTTGGGTCTGGCCAGCTGGGAGAGTCTTGACCATGTTAATAATGTCGCTTGACTTGTAGAAACTCTGCTCATCATATACCTTGCGCACCGCGGCCTTGAGATCACCTGGATTAAGATTATTATCAATTGCGTATTTGTTGATAAGCTGTTCATCGCTGGTTGGGTCTCCGGTTAATAGATCAATAATATTTTGAGCGACTTGAGTGGAGGCATCGGTCCGAGTTGACTTATTATAATCCTGCGTTTTCTGCATGAGAGTTAATTTCTGTACTGCTAGATCCATTGCATCATTATTAGCTTTCTGTGCCGCTTCAAATAATTTGGTAGCATTATCAAAGTTAGCTTGTTGACCTGATATCTTCGCCTTGCGAAGCTCGGCGTAAGCCGCGTTGATTGCCGCCTGCTTTTGTACTTTAAGATTTTGAATGTTTAAATCATAGGCTGAAGCAATCTTTTCAAGTTGACCACCTTGACCTGTAAATGTTCCGCCAACTGTGGGGGCAACCGCAGCGACCCCGGCAATCTGAGTAGATTCAAAACCACCGCGCTGTCCACCGCGCACGGTAGCGGTGGCGTTGCCTTGCTTAGCCTTTTCAATCGCATCGTTTATTGCCACATCAAACTGTCCGCCAACTTCATTGGCAGCCTGAGTTTTTAAATCGTATGCTTCCTGATCAGAAATCAAACCGATACTCGCTTGGAGTTTTTTAAGATCAGCCATATCAGCCACAGCCTTATCGTTAAAAGAAGTGGGTAGTCCGGTTAATGGGTCAATAGTTGGTGCGGCGGGTGCTGCCCCAGGGTTAGGAACAGAGGGAGGGGGAGTTGGGGTAGTTGACCCTGTACCAGCTGGGGGGACCGGAATGTAACCGGAATTTTTTAATTGTTGTTCAACTCCACCAACCGATTTAGCGGCGGCATTAGCAGCAATAACATTAGGATCGGTTGGATCAATATTAACAGTTGAGTTATCTAAGGTTGGTTTATAAAGTTGAACCATAAACTATGAGTTTAAAAGATGATTAAGTGGATGTTTATTTGCTTCGTCTTCCCAACCCTTCATCATATCTTCCATCTCACTGGCTTTCATCTTCATCTCTTCTTCTTTATCTCTTATTGGTTGAGTAGAGAAGGCGATCCGCTTATCAGAGTAAACTGATAAATTAGGAGCTGAACCGGGGTGTTTTTGTGGGTCATGATTCATATAAAAATTTTTAATTATTTATATATTATCTAAAATCCTTAAACAATGAAGAGTTTATTTGCTGGGTAAAGGGTTTAACATTTAAAGCAAAATTAGTTATTTCCCAGCTTGCCCCCTGCTGATCACTTGCAAACTCAACACTAGCATTGTAAAACGGTTTAGGAGTAAATGATTTATTTAGATATACACGAAACTTCTGCTTACCGCTTTGATCAGCGTTGCTACCAAAACGTTCATAACCAAACGGACTAAGACCAAACAAGTTAAATGACTCACTTCCATAGGTATAGGTGCTTGAGGCTCCGTGAAGTACGGTGGTATAACTTTGAGTATAACCATTTTCATCAAGTAAAAGTGATATTGTTAAATTGGTGTTTTTTGAGATATATCCTTCTACATAAAAATTATCTATAGTTTTTTGTACAGCCGGAGCACCAAAGGTAAACTGCTTAGATCTCCAGGATGCAGCTACATCATAAATATAGTCGTATGAATCATCGGTTATCTTGTAAACATTGGCAGTTACCGCATCTCCAAAATAAAGCGCTTCGCCAGAACCATCATCATACACGGTCCAATCACCAACTTGCCAACCAACAATTGGCGAATCCCATGATTGGGTCTGCAAATTATAAACAAACACTGTATCATTGGCAGAAATACCCCTCGATGATTTAGCTGCAAAATATGCTTTACTTTTAAAGACTATGCCGGTAGAAGAAGAAAAATCCGCCGCATCAATAGTTGGTTTAATAATATCTGAGATCGGTAAAACCTGGGGATAGTCTAAACCTTCCACGCGCGCGAGGCGCATTATTTGATTATCAGGAGTAATAAAGAATACTTCATTGCCAGAAGTAAATATTGCGTTACCCCCAACCGCTCCAATAGTTTGAGATCTACCATCAAATGGTTTTAAGGTACCTAGGGTATAAGTTGTGTCATTAAGCGTAGCCCGACGAATAATTGAGCGCTTAAACATGTAGATTGCAGACTCGTCCTGAATCATCCCGGTTACCCCACCACCGCCCTCACCTAAATTAAAGATACCCGATGACACGTCGGTGTTATCGGAAATCACAGTTGTCGTGGTAAAGTCAGTGGCATCACCGTATTTGGAAAAGAATACTGCTTGTGGGGTTGTGGTATTACCAGATATCCAAAGACGGTTATCAGCGGTCATTAGAATATTACCTTTTGGCGCAGAAGCTAGAGTTGATATAGCTTCGGCAACACCTTTATTATCAGCACAATTAGCATCGGCCGTTCCTGTTAAAGTAAAGGTCGTAGCATTTTTAGAGCTATAAGCTTCCGTGTAACCACACAATGTTATTGATCCAGAAGCGAGAAACCCCGCGGTTGAATCTACGACAACAGTTGCCGCCCCGGCGGTAACCGCTCCGTTAGTAAGGGTTTTTTGACCGGTCCAACGGTTAAGTGGTTCTATCGAATTTCCAAAGTAGACATAAGATGTTAAATCAGTATTAATATTATTGTCAGCAAAACCGAATTTGTATCCACTGGTGTAACCAGTGGATAGAGTTTCCCAAGTTGAGTTGCCTTGTTCATAATATTCAACCACTGAATCTTCTGCCCTCATTAATATGTTTGTACCATCACGCATTCGGAAAGTATGTAAAGATGTTACTGGATTAGGTGTTGTAGAAACTGTGCCTGAATTTGGAAACAAATCATAACCTTGTGGTCTGATTGATATTCTGTCTCCACCATTTATTGTAGTATTTTGACCGTTGGCATTAGCCCCATCATCAATCTTTTCTGGATCAAGTTTTGTTTTAAATCCTGTAAACTGGTCATAGTTATACCAGGTTCCCCCTCGCTCACCCGTATATGTAGCAATGCCAGTTATCTCCTGGTTTGGTTGGTTGTTTTTTAAAGACAGCCCTAGTGAAGATAAGGATATAGCAAAAATAATCGCTATAAACGCATTTAAACGATACGTTTTTAACCAATTTATAGCATTTTTAAGCATAATCATAGTTTAATTATTTCCTTCCGGGGTTAAGAAATCTTCTACAAAGTTATAACGGTCTTGAATAACAACCTGATCCATACTAGGATATTTTTGAAATAAGGCACCAACCGCCTCATTTAGTTTTGCTAACATATCAGCTTTAAACTCCTTGTCTTTAATATCAATTGCCTGATTATACATTGCTCCAGCCTGAATAACATCTATCCACTCAGAGTCACTAAGCAATTCATCAGTCATTGTATATTGATCTCCAACCGCATCATCATCAAAAAAATATTCTTTAGAAGCAGAAGTTGCCCCGGTTGTTCTAATTGAATAAATACTATAATACCAGAAGTCCATTAATTGCCATCCGCGTAAGTAAGAAGAATCAAAGTAATATAATCCGGTTGGGGCATCATATAAAATAACCCTATCATAAGCAATAGATGTTTCATCAAACGTACCTGTTTCCCCAGCGGTAGATAAATCCATTGCTAACAAGTTCCATTGTCCAGTTTTAAACGCTGAACCATCAAATTGTGCGGTGAGGTTTTTCCAGAGATAATTTGTAGAATTTGTCTCAAGATATAGATCGATTGAGCTTGGTACACCAGATAAATATACCCATTTAAAATAATATTTTTTAAGATAATCAGCATCATTAACAACTGAATCAAACGCTGTTCTTATCCCGGCTACATTAGAAGAAGCGTTCACCTGAACACGAATTGATCCGTTGCCTTCTTTGAAAAATACCTCGTCAAGGACCGGTGTACCAGAATCACCAGTAACAGTTACATTGGTAGCTATCTCAGCGGTAGAGGTTTGTTGTGAACTAACCTTAATTTCCTTATAATTTACACCAAGTTTTCTTTCCCCGCCGTCCCAAATCTCAGCAATTGTATTGCGGTTATTACTATCCTCAAAGAATTGCTGCAAAGAAGTATAGCGGAACCTGGCTTTTTGTGGATACCAAACATTCTCAGACACATCTAAATAAGCAAGTTCATCATGATCCGATTCAACCGGATAAGTATAAACCCCATCAAATACTCTAAGAGATGTCTTTTTAAGACACCAGGGCATTGGAAGCAACCTTCTCATCACTCTAATCTGTTCATCAATATCTCGAACCTTGCTTATAGTATTGTTGTTTTGAGAAATTGCCTGGTACCTATCCATGCGATTAATAATCGTAGATAGTTTGGTAGATCTGATAGACATAATTTTATATTATTAATTTCATTCCCCCCACCCACGAAGTGAGTGAGAGAATGAGATTAAAAATAATAAACGTTTTGTTCAATTACCGCATACCCATTGTTTCCCCCGCCAACTCCACCCGCTCCACCAGTATATGCGTTAGCACTATTTAAGGGACCCCCGCCCCCGCCACCGCCACCGCCAGCACCAATACCCTCACCGACCGCTCCAGTTGAAGTTCGTTGATTCCATCTTGAACTAACAGAGACATATTACTTCTTCTTCATTGAATAAGCTATCGCTAAGATTTGTTTCATTGGTCTTTTTTTACCATTAGCACCTCGAGCTTTACCTTTCTTTTTATTATCAGCAAGAAGTTCTTTCAGGTTATACTGAAATGTCTTTTTGCTTTTACCTTTTTTGAGCGGCATATTTTTAATTTACAAATGAACTTTTGAGTTGTTCAACCGTGTAATCAAAGATGGTCGCTGTATTATTGGCTGCAGTAGTATTCCAAGTTGCGGTCATTGAAAGAGGCAAATCGGTATTCCCATTTTCGGCTGAATCAGAACCCCCATCACTTGATCCATTTGACCAGATATAAGTTGGTTGAGAGCCAGCTCCGTTTCCTCCGCTATCAAGCCACATCCTTACCGAGTTTTCCTGAACATTATTAGCCTTGGCGTGAATCATAACATCTATAATTCCTCCAACTGCGACTACTGCAGCTAGATTCGAAGTTGCTTGAGAGAAAATAGTAGAGTTACCTAGTTTAATTTTTAAGGTTAATATTACCGAAGAATCTTTCTGAGCTGCCATGAAAACCCTAAACCTTAAAACTGTTGAGGTTGTAAGAGTTCCAGCTGGAATAGTAGTAGTAGCTTTAAAGTCTTGTTCAGCATTGTTTGAAGCTCCGCTTAGAGTAAAGTTGGTTGAGGTTGCGTAAAAGAATCTTAACTTATTGTAGGTTGAAGAAACATACCCAGCACTAACTGCGTCTGTTGAAGCAACTGGTGAAGCTGAAACTCCTAGCTGTCCGTTACTTTGATATCTAGGTATCAGATTCCCTTGAGCTGAAGTTGTTGCAATTAAACTTGAAAGCGTTGAAGTATTTATCTTTACCCCAGTAGCATCTGTTTCAAGGGCAAGGGTAGAACTTGTCTTAACATAAGTCTTTCCAGTTCCGTCAAAGTCAATTCCGCCTGTTGATAGGGCGTTAATTCCAACCCTTTCAGGACTGCTCCCGTCTACAGAAAGTCCACGAGTGGTTGAAACATTTACCGAGGTAAATCCACCCGCTCCCACATTATCAACATAATACTTTGTTGCAACTTGGCCGTTGGTGGTTGGAAGACCAATATATGCAGAAGAGCTAATGATTGGGAAATTAGTAAATGTTTTTATACCATCTAATGTCTGATTTACATTATTAATATCAGCATACTGTTGATATACATAGTGCGCATTACTCATTATAACCTGACTTGATGCATTGTGTGTTTTTTGGTTGGCTGTTACCGCTGCGGTAGAAGTACCAGAAAACGCTAGCCCACGCGTACAACCAGTAAACATGCTACCAGAAATACCAGTACACATCACTAATTCTACTTTTGATCCACCTGGTTCAATAGTTAAAAACACCTTGTCAGATCCAATACCAGCCATTGTTAAAGTGGTATTATCTGGTAAGAGAAGTGAACTAACTGGGACAGTGCTTTGTGTGGCTGTCATCGGAAGACTAAGATTGCTTTTATATCCAGTTGCTACACCAAAACCAACTTGTTCACCTTTTCCATAAGTTTCTATTAGGCGTTTTTCAAGTAAATTATTTTGTTCAGCTGTACAGTTGTATTGCCAAATTCCAAATTCCGCAGCAAGCACCTTTCGCTCCTGTCCACATGGAATGAACGCCTGGCCTCGTTCCTTCCAATAGCTTGAAAGGGAAGCCGAAGCGGTCCCGCCCATTAGTGAAATACCAAGGAGGGAAGCCAGGAGAATTTTAATTTGAATAGATGTTCGGTTCCTCATAATATTATATTGTTATAGTTATACTTTACCCAAAACCTTACCATTTTGATCTGAACTAAATTTCTTAAGTAGATAGGCTGCACCAGATGTTAGGGCAACTATACCAATCTGCTTAAGATCGATTGACCCGCCGCTATTTACCATTTGTACAAAAATCGTTAACACACCGGTTAAAACGGCTACAATGAGACCTTGTACAAAGTCTCTTACCTCTAGTGACCAAAGTTGTGAACCCATATATTTAAGTTAATTAATTAGTTAAAGTTAATTCTAATAATTTTTTGTAGTTGTCAGGAGCAGACATTTCTTTGATGATTGGCCAATATTTAGAAAGACTTAATTGCATATCAACCCCCCTCTCTACCGCATCAAGTAGGTTTGGATCTACCGGCACAATTTCTTCTTTCACTCCATCAAAAGCTAGAAAAGTTAACCAATCTGGATAAGCAAACTTCATTCCACTTTCAATTCGCCAGACTGATTTTTGTCCGATACCCCTAACATTTTTACCAGCATTATCAGATAGGAATCTCGCTACATCAACATGTAAATCTAACATAATCCAACGTGAGTATAGGAATTGCATTGCAAAGTCAATTGGCATATAGAAATAACCTTTGTCGCCCCAACCTTCACCATACGAATTTTGCAATCTAATGTGTAAACCGCGATTAAGATAATTTTTAATATAACCGGCGGCCTCAAAAGCGTGCCCACCAACTAACACATTTCCGGGCTTATTAATTATCCACGGATATGAGAACCCGCCACGCATATTATATTCGTTGTACCACTGACTGCCGGTATGAAGATAGTTTCCTTCATCTAAAAACTTAAGAAAACTTTTCTTATTTGTTACTTGAGCATATGATTCGGCGCGGTGTGAATAGGCATTTTTTATTTGTTCGGGTGTAAGATCAAATTTTGAAAGTTCAGACCAAGGCAAGTTAATATCAGTTGGAACAAGTGATTCTTCCGGGATTCCATATTTTGTTGCAATTTTACAATTATCGCGCAACTGAGAAAAACCATCACCGGTTATATACCCCTCTTTCATTCCAAACTTAACTATACCAGCGGTTGATAATTTTACTTTTTCTGTATTTTCCCTATCAGTAACAGTTGAAATCCACCCACAAATATTTTTATTACCCTGATCTTTTATGCCAAGATTAGGTAATTTAAGATCATCATATTTAGGTTCATAGTCTTCAAACAAACCAAATATCCCAACAGCATCAAGATCTCTATCATCTAATTTATCTGGTAGAATACCGGCAATATATTTTTTTTCTCCATCTACAATATCATGATATTTTTCAATTCTACGTTTTAAAAAGAAATGTGTAATTGGGTCCATATTTTATAAAGATAAATTAACAAAGGTTGATAAAACGTGTATGTTAATAAAGAAATGATTATTACTATTACCCCTCCGATAAAAGTATCTATTAATGGGGTTTTTTTCCCTAAGATTCTTTTGATCATAGCAATACGCTTTATTTTTTATTTGGCCGAGGATTGCTCGGCCATTAGGTCACAAACTGTGACCGGGCTGTTCCCGTGCCTTGAAGCAGGTACAGGTAGGCGGGTCAAGGTTCGTGATGAACCCGAAGTCCGCACCCTTTTCCAGCTGACAGCCGATACAGCAGGCGGCGTTCAGCTCGTCAATCTTGACGGGCTTTGCGACCGGGGTTGGCGGGTAGAAGCACCCAGCGACAAGCAACAGAACGAGGAAACGCATTGTTACCTCCCTAGCTTCGTCAGGATGAAACCCTTGACTACCAGGTAGCCTACAAAGCAGGCTACGGACACTACGATTGCACCCTTCAGGATGAGTTTCACACCCAGCCCTCCAGGTCTACGTTGAACTCCTTTCCTACTCGGTTGAGCAGGCTCTGCACTTCCTCCCTTGTGTTGGTCTTCAGGGCTTCCTGAATGGTCGCCCGAAGGTAGAAACGGATGAAGGGAAAGCCCTTCTTGCCGATGACGGAGAGAAACCACCTTGCTTCGTGTTCCAAGTTTTCCATTCAAGCCTCCTGACGGAACGCTACGCTTCCAGCCACTCCGCCCACAGGTAGGTGTACTCACACTCCGCACACTGGATGATTTTCACGAACAGGTAGTGAACCTCCCAGACGGGCGAAATGTTTTTACAGCGAACGCACCACTTCTTCTTGAGGATAACCCTCCTAAAGTCGCAGAGCATTGTAGCCCTCCTCTATTGCACGCTTAATTTGCTCTCCCGTGCACCCTACGAGTTGGCAACGGTGAATTGCCTGTTGAACGTAGCTGTCCGAGAGAAGGCAAATATAGCCGCCTTCTTTGCGTCTTGCCCTAACCGTGTCGGTAAGAGCCTGAAGCTCGCAATCACGAATCATTGTGTTCCTCCTTTGTTTCGTTGGCTCGGTGTAGTGGCCTAGCAGTCTTGTGCCAGACTAAATCGTGGTATCTGTTGTTTAGAGAAAAGTCCGACTTTCCCCTAAAACTTCGCCCCTTTTATCAGCACACTTGGGGACAGACACGGTAAGGTACCTACCGCCACGCCGCCACTACACTGAACCAACGAGATGAAAAGAGCAGTCGTAAGGTTCTTATCAGTCGTTAGGACAAGCATCGCTAGCGACTGTGAAAACCCTATTTTTTATAATTTGGTAATAAAATCTGTAAGTTCTGGTCAATACGAATAATTGCTTCTGAACTATTCTTAGTGGTTTCTTCTAAAGTAGTGACACGCCTGTTAAGGCTCTCTATGTCTTTAGCCGCCAGCCTGTCAGAAACGATTAAGGTAACTGCAATTCCTACAGTCGTAATAATTATCCCAATAACTGCCTTTATACCAAGTTTGCCTTTTTCTAGGTCTGACATATTACCCTCTATAAAAAATAAATTGTTAAGTTTTCAGAGATTTTCATATTAGTTTTCATAAATATTACCCTGGTTGGTACAGGTTGTTGAACTCACACTAAAAGCGGTAAGGTAGTCAAATAGAACATCCTCTAGTTGCATACTATTCAAAATAAATAATTTGTGATTTTGGTAAAGAGCCACTAGCTCCTGGTAAAGTGTATTCAACTAGTATTCTACATTTTTGTTCTGCTCCGTTACCAGTATTTGTTGAAGCTGGAGCAGGAGTATAGCTTCTAGCACTTGGTGTAGTATTATTTAAATCATTTTCTGGTCTAATACCAAGTTTTGTATAGCCAGTAGTAGATACAAATGTTAAGCCAGTAGAATTTAGCGGAAAATTTATTGGAGTTCCAGTTGTCATAACACCATATTCTGCTACTCCATAAACTTTTTCAGACAATTTTGTTCCTCCAATAGTACTCCAGTCTGAAGTGCTTAAAACAGTATTGGATACTCTAGTATTATTTACCAAAACTAAATTAGCTTTATTAGTTGCTTCAGAATCATCATATCCAACATATCTTGCCTGACAAGTGGTGGTAGCAGCGACAATAGTCGCGTTATCTGGAAGAGCTGAAGTATTTATATCAAACCACATCCTACCTAAATGATATTGACCACCTTGATTTTCCCCATGCAAAGTCTCACCAAGGTCAGTTAAACATCCTGAACCCGCTCTTGCATTAGCCCAACTTCCGCAAAAAAACATTCTTTGTGAACCATCACCTGAAATGGTAAAAAACTGGGAGGTGGCAGCTAAAGCAGGAGAACCAATAAAAAAATTCCTCATAAGTTCTAAAGGTGGTGGAGACATAAACAGATTCATTTCTGCATCCGTAGTAGTTGAAATTTCTACCCAATGCTCTTTACCATCAGAAGCAATAAATGTTTCGGCAATAGTAAACTCCATTACTTGTCTCTCAATCTCTTCGTCATTTCCTTTTTTGTCTTTAATTACTTCTTTCTTGTTACTTATCAGTCTTGCATTGGAAGAAATACGAATTGAGCCATCATTAATTTTTTCTTTTCCCTCATAAGCATAATAAGTAACGCCATCTTTACTTTTAGTTGCTAGAATTTTATTTTTAGTTGCTTTTACTACGGGACCAAGTTTAGTTCCAGCCCCATTTTTACTTTTAATTATTCCGCCAAAATAAGTCGACTCTGTTTTTGGAGCTAATCTAGAAATTCCATAACTAACTCCAAATACAACTGGCAGCCAAAGTAATGCAAGTAAAAAATATTTAGTCATAGTAGTATCTTACAGTAATAGCTGTTTGATTTGGATTTCCTACTGAGGAGTTAACAATCTGAATCTGGGATTTCTCTGAGGCAGTAAATGAGCCATTAACTATTGAGCCATCATCAGTTCCAATAGTCTGTCCACAAGTAACAACTTCAGTCCAGTTAGTTCCGTCTCCAAAGCGGAGGGTAGAAGTTCCAGTATCGGTATAACACGAAATGTTAGAGAAAGTTAAAGCTCTGTTTTCTACTGGGATATTGATAGTCGTAGAAGCGGTAGTAGTAGCTGAAATTGAATAGATTGTTGAAGAAGTTAGAGTGAAACGTAGTTTCTGGTCTCCTACTACTTTCTTGTTTTCAACTGCTAAGTTAGTTGAAGTTATAGAAGTTCCTGAAGCAGTAGTGAAGATAAGTCCTCCAGTCATTGTTCCACCTGAGAGTTTTAGGTAGGTAGGGATGGTAGTTGAATTAGCTACTGTAAGATAAGTTGGAATTGTAGTCGAGTTTGCGATAGTAAGAAAAGTAGAAGAAGCAAGAGCTGGATAAGCATTAAAAGACGTAACGAGGGCGTTCCAAGTTGCAGCTGAAGCAATCATCGCATCAGCTACTGAATTGTTTGGAAGCGATAGTGAAGTCAGAACATTTAATCTGGTGGTAGTTACATTCTGAGTGTTAAAATAAGTAATTGTTGAAGTCACCCCTTCCATTACGTTAAATTGAACACTGCCGGTAGAAGTTACGTTAGTGAAGTTCCCGTAACCGTAAGTACCAGTGGTGGCTAGAATTGTATTTATTTTTAATAGTGTTCCTGTGGCGTTAATAAAATTGAGATAATTTATTGTAGTTGAAGAAAGGTTAAGAATATTAGCTTGACCAGGGACATAAAGGTTGGTTGTGGAAATAGAAGTACCTGAAGCGTTTATAAAAGCAAGTCCACCATTAAAAGTCCAGTTACCTGTTATCGTTTCATTTACCCCTGAACGGGTGAATCCTTGAACGGAGATATCTATCGGAGTTATAAAGTGAGAATAATTTGTATTCCCATCATAGTAGAATGAGATAGTTCTTCCTGAAACGGTAGAAACAGCATATACCTTTGCTACTAGCCTATCACCAGTAAACCACGACAAGGCGGGTTGAAAAGACGAAAAATCAAATTCAGTTGCACCGGTATTACCTGAAATGTCGGTTGAAGTGACAGTGAAAAGCAGTTGTTCGGTTCCTGTGGTAGCTCTGCGATATATTTCGTAGATAATATGAGAAACTGGCGTAGCGTTACCAGATTGTGAGGCGTAAGTATGAAACGACCAAGATCCTGCTGGAATACTTGTGATATTTACATCAGCCGTAGAAGAAGAAATATACGAATCCAATAAAAGACGGGTATTGGCAATAGTAGTAGTGGAATCAATAATCTGAGTTCCGTTATTCGGAAAAGAGCGGAGCATTTCATATGTTGGAATATCAACTGAGGCTTGATTCCAGTGGTAAAAAGTTACGAATGACCCACCTGACACTACATCGGTCTGGCAGTTTAAAGTACCTGAAAAACATAATCTAGAAGTGGTGGCTGTACCTGAAACCACAAGCCCCGGTAATTCAAGATTCCCGGTCATTATATCACCTGCTTTTAGGACGAAAGTAGAAGTAGCGGTGGCTGGATACCCAACCCCAAGAAAAGATGACGTTGCTAAGGCGGGATATGCCGAGAAGAGCGGCTCGGACTTTAGAGCGAAAGTTGAGGTAGCAGTAGCGGGATAATCTAACCCTAAATAAGCCAAAGAAGTTGAGGCAGATATAGTAAGAAAAGTAGACGAAACATAGGCTTGGGTTATGCCAGTTCCTGTAAAAGTTACCGTACCGGGAGCGGATGTGGCGATTGAGAGCGAGCCAAGGGCGTTTAAAGTGTAGTTTGTAGCGGAGAGACCGTTAATGGTGGTAGTGGTGAACGAGCCAGATCCTCCGGCACAAGCTCCAAATGTATAGGTTAAAGGAGAAACTGAAGCTACTGATAAGCAAAGACCGATATTTCCTGCTGGGGTGGATGAGATGCCTGTACCGCCTTGAACCCCTTGAATGATCTGAATAACGCCAACTGATTCTTCTTTTGGATATAAAGAAACTCCTTTGTAATATTTTCCAGATTCTATTTTAATTGGTTGATAATTATTATTTGTATCATAACCAGTAATAGTACTTGCCGACACTATTCCAAAGGTAAGTACACCTAAAATTATTATCAACAACAATTGTTTTTTCATATCGTAAGATGTTTTACTCTAAAATCATCTGCCGCGGTTGGAGCATCATCTACCGAGAATGCAGTGTTATTAGTAATTGTTACACCAAAATATAACTGACCATTTAAAGAAACCTCAAGAGAGTTCGCAATAATAATGCTGGGTACTGTAAAATCCTTATTTGAACCATTTCTAGTTCCGGTAGGAACAAACCACCCAGTTGGATTACCACCATACCCACCAACTCCACCAACAATCCTAGATACTTTTGTCCCACCCTTTGGAGCCTCTACCCATTCACCCCAAGTACCATCTGGGTTTTCAAATCTTATTTTACTTTTATCAGAACTTACTTCATGTTTTGGTATTGGGCCAACTGGACCAGGAGGACCCTCTAGACCAGGGGGTCCGGGAGGACCAGGGTCACCTTGTTTACCATCAAAATAATCTACATTTTTTATTGGAGTTCTACCATTAATACCATCAAAATAATCTACATTTTTTACCGGTGTATATCCTGGTTTTCCATCAAAATAATCCTTACCTTTAACTGGAGTTGCCATTAATCTTATCCTATCCTCAATTAAAGTTAATTCTTGCTTAGTAAAATAATCTTTACCTTTTTTAGGCGTATACCCAGGTTCCCCTTGTTGTCCTTTAACAGCACTTAAAATTTTATTTAGATCAGGAAGACTATTTTTATATTGCTCTATTAGTTTTTCTAATGAAGAAATATAATCGTACAGAGCCAATTCTCGCTCTGTTTTTAGAGATTTTAACAGTTTTATCTTGGCCTGGGGATCCACAAAAATTCTATAACTAACGAGCGTTTGATTTTATACAATTTACACTTACTCTACCAGTTGTTGTGATAGCGCTAGAAGTATTAATTATTGCTGAAATCCAACTAATATTAGAAGCATTCAACAAAACCATTTTATGGTCAGCGGTTGTTGATGCTGAAACACCAGTTGTTCCAGCAACAACTGATCCAGTACGCATGTCAGTAAAACTAAGATATTCAAATTGATTAGTAGAAGACTGAGCCGCCTTAAAATTTGGTGCACTAGATTGAATTGATCCAACAAATTTAACTGTGCTGGTCGGATTAACATCCCAATCAACTGAACATACTGCACTAGAATAATCCTTAACATTAACTATTCCTCCAACCACAGATGATGAGGTTGCGGAATTAAAAATCACTGCGACCGAATCAGGAGAAAAACCTATTATGTTTTTTTTATTTGTTGCAATAAATGTATAAACTAATAACGCCACCATCAATATTAAGAGTGCTACTAATATTAATTTAATTTTTTTATTCATAATAAATTATTATTATATTAGCTACTTATCTCAGGGGTTAACCCCCTGAGTAAGTAGCCAAGATTAGTGTTGGAATATCAGTGTGTAAGTAGCAGCAAAAGTATTAAGGGGGTTAGTTACACCATCAGTTGAAGCCTCAGCAGTAACCTGGCCACAAACATAATTACTTTTACTTACCATTACTTCACTAAACGTACCGGTTCCAGAACTAATTATTCCTGAAGAACCAGCAGTCACGCCGCTTTTAATATAACCAAGAGTGCTGGTATTTATAGCAGCAGCCTCAATTAACATGTTGTCATCCAAGGTTCCTACACCAGCTAAACCAGCTGAAGTAGAAGTTGGAGCAACATATAACTTAACAGACGACGTAGATACACCAGTGATTTGAACGCGAGCTTGTACAGTTGAGGTAACAGCAAATGGATTTTTAACGCAAAACAAAGTTGTAGTAGCATCCGCCGCACTACCTTGAAATACCTTTGTTTCTAAACCATTATTAGAAGTTGTGGCGTAGGTATAAACCGGGGCATCAAAATACGATGCACCATCAGCTTCTATACCACCCTTAAGATATACCCCACTGTCTCCACCTATCGCAGTTGGAACAGGACTGGTAGAAAGATGAGTGGCTTCACCAGCGTTAGATGCAGCACCAATTATTTCTGATCCAGTCTGCTGACTAGAAGGAGAAGAATTGTAAATGTTTACAGTGTCCGCAGTTATAATATTTTGCGAACCCTGAGAAGCATCATAAGCAACAACTACACCGGCTATTCCTGCTGCACCTAAACCAATTACCGCCAACCACAGAGCTTTATTTTTTATTTCATTCATCATAGGTTAGACGTTAACTAAGAAACCTTAAGTTTGCCTTTTTTCTTTTTCACCACTTCTCCAGAACCAATTACTTCAGGTTCTGTATCTGGAGCAGGGATAATAACTTTTTCTTCACCAGTTGAATCAACCTTAACAACATCAACCTCGTTTAGTATTTCCTGAGGAACAACATATTGATTGTTGTTAGCATCCTTAAATACCACAACGTTTTCAAGGTGAAGAAATTCTCCGTGACCTTCTCTCATAAGGCCCTTAATAAAGTTTCCTAGAACTTTCGGATTAGATAAGTCAATAGAACTCATAATCATTATTTATCTTTGAAATTTCTCATTGAATCATACGCCGCCTCTTTAGCCTCACGTTTCCAGTCGTTTTGATCGACTGCATTCATGTTGAAAAATTCAGCTTCGCTTATTCCGTGATCACTAAGGTACGACCTTTCTCCCCTAGTTAAATCGTGATAATAGTCTACTGGATAGTAAATTTTACCAAGATATTCAACGGAACGATTCATAGAAATTTCTTACCATTCCAGGCCCGCGGGGTTACCGCGGACCTGGATCAATTTATTTAGACAGCCGAACCATCGCCTTTTGTACCAGCAATGAAGTTGGAACCTAGGGAACCAAAGTCATACAAAGCGGTTGACAAGAACGAAGATGTGGAAGTTTCGTTCCAAGCATCTGGTGCTTCCAATCGGATTGGTTGAGATTCCTCAAGGAGGAACTTGTTATCACTGGAGTTCAGGGCGGCAACAAAGCAGAACTTGTATTTATTACTATCACGTGCTTCCGTTTGACAGTTCAAGTCAATAAACGGAACAACGACATGCTGATAGTTGTTAACAGTGTTCTTGGTGTTGTTGGCGTTCTCAGTGTAGAACTCAGACTCAAGAACGCGTCTTACTGAATGCTTGGTAGGAGCGTGGCGACCAGTAATGATGGAGTCTGGAACAACCGGCAAAAGCCTACCATCAGATTCATCAAGAAAGCCGTTGAACAACTCTTCAAGTTTTTCCAAAATAGTCTGATCAAAAGCCGAGTTTGTGGTCGCAAGTTGATTAGAATATGTGGAAGAAGAACCGTTGCAAGACTGGGTTAAATAAATGAGTGGATTACCAGCCGGGTTAGTAGTAGCAACAGTTTCACCATCAATGTTCGTATACGAACTAGTAAAGGCGTAAGAAAGAAGCGAGGCGAGGTCAAGTTCTACGCGACGTTCGGTAGACTTGCCAGCATTGCGCATTCTGGAGTAGATCAAACCATACTTATCAAACATCTTCATTTGCTTGGTGATATCAACTTGTAGACCGATTTCACTTTGCTTGAAGTTCTTTGAATAACCTTGTTTGAAATTACCCTGGAGCGCCTTACCACCTTCATGGCGACGTTTGGCGGTAGGAAGCTGACTCATTTCAGAGTGCTCTGATGTTGCTTCACTAACTGATTTAGTAATAACGTATTGGGAGCGAACAGAAGGAAATTCCTCGCGGCCTTCTCTCCACTGCACTAACGCATTTTTTACTAAATCGTTAAATTGTGCTGAAGATATCATAAACCAAATTACATGTTATTAGATCCGAGGGTGGTCTTGAACACGCCACGGCAGCGACCTGAAGTGGCCCCGCCACTTAAATCTGCCAAACATGTAAAGACTTTGTTGGTGGTATCAAGGGTGTCTACGTTATAAGCATTTGAAATACCATAAGCAGTACCTGCAGTAATAGCACCACCAGAGAAATCGATTTCGACTTCATCACCAGCTTGTAATATTTGAACTTGTTTTCCGCCGTTGCTGCCAGTAGTTGCATAATCTGAATCGGTGGAAGCAACCTCTTCCAAAATAATGCCGTGGACAACGGTGTCGTTGTCATCAGACGGATTCATTACTCCAGAAGCAAACTCTACCAAACTGTTTTTATCAAAAGCAGTTGAGGCAGTTTTAAGTCGGCGTTCAAGTAACGGTGCGCAAGCTGAGCGCACTAACTGTACTTTTCGATCAGCCATAATAATGACTTAAAGATTAATTAATTTCTTCTTCGTTCTTATCAATAAACCTCTCAGCATTATGTAATCCAGATAAGTCTGCGGTTGGTCCATATACCTTAGCAGGATCATTTCCGGCTGCTTGAGCCATCTTGATCTGTTCAGGAGTTGGACCAGGATGAGTCTTAGGTGGAATTGCGCCGCCAGCACCAGTAGTTATTCTGTGGGAAGAAGCTGACCTGGTAGTAACACCAAGAGCGCTTTTCGCCATGTCAAAATAAGATTGGAAACTTGCGGAGTTAATGCTTTTTCCGGTAGTCAAAGATCTATATACTTCTTCTACCTGTGCGCGTTTATCTTCCGGAACAGAAACTAAACTTTCGGTTAATTTCTCTTCCAGTAAAACCTTTCTTGCGGCAGCCTCTGGATCCATTTGTGGAGGAGTAGAAGCTGGAGCAGGGTTGGGATCGGTGGCGGGAGCAGGAGGAGCTTCCTTAATTTTTTTAAGCTCGTCTTCCGTTACCTTTGCCTTTTCTCTCCAATGTTTTTTTTGCGCACTGAGAGATGTTATTGCTTGCTTTGCTTTATCGTCGAGGTTAGCTAGTTCCTCTTCGGTAAACTCAAAGTCTTGTTCATTTGATGAACCGGCGTTGTCCGGTTGTCCATTAGGGATGGGCATACCATTTAATTTTTTAAGGGGTTAATTCCCCGTAATTTATTTTTCTCCTGGTTTTCTCCAGTGGCCAGTGGTGGCCTATATTACATCGTTTAAATTATCCTTGGTTGGTTCTTTATCAACCGGATCAGTTAATGATTCAAGTCTTTCTTTGAACACCTCCAAACCATTTATTGAAAATCGTAGCGCTTTATCGCGATGCCTGTCTTCTTCTGAGGTGGCAACTTCCTGAATCATGTCCGCTACCAAATGATTATACTCGTTCCAAAACGCATCGTTTTCTAAAATTTGTTTTACACTATTGTAGTATCTAATTTTTTCTGCCTTGTCTTCTATTTTGTCATAGTCATAGAAAACAATCCCTCTCTTAAATATTTTTTCTAAAACATATCTTGGGTCGGAAAGTTGTTTTTCTAATTCCCAGATACGCCTATGTAAACTACTTACATCATCCCTTCTTACCGCCTTTCTTAGATTTTGCCATATAGACATATATTAAGAATTAAATTATTGTGTTGCAGAATTTATGCTTGGTCTTTTTGCGCCAGCAGCAAGTGCTGCTTCCATTTCTCCGCCCATTGGACTTTGACCCATGGTTGAAATTTCTGATGTTTGAGGAGAGATAGAAGAAATACGATTATTAATTTCACCAGAAATATCCATTCCCGCATCTTTCATCATCTGTGCTTTTTGTGCTAAGAGCGCTGCTTGGTCCGGAGCTTTCTCAAAGAAATTCTTTGTCTTATATAATCTCTCAAAAGTATTAACTACAGTATCACCCAATATTCTTCGGCCGGTCATTTGACTGATTATAGCTGCTTGGTTAAGTTCATCAGTAAAGGTGATCTTTTGTAGCGCGGTTGATTCACGCTCTTGAGAGCTAACCGTAAGATACCAGTGTAATCTCCATTGCCTGAGTTTCTCAACATTAATCAGCATGTACCGGATATGGTTTCCTTGTCTCTCCTGGCTCTTTTCATAATCACGAATTGCCTGCAACAGTTCAGGAGTTGGATCTTGGTCGGTAAACTGAACAACCATTGAACCAGTAATGTTCTTATCTAGTTTGACATCAGAAACTGTAAAGTTGCGATAGATCTTTTTTATTTCCCCATCTTGATATTCTGTATAAAGAGGATCGGTGCTATTTTCAATTATATTGAATATTCGTAATTCATCCATCACTCGAACTACCCTCATCCAAGAATATACCAGCGGGCCGATCGCTTTAATTGCCTGTTTCATTTGTTCAAGGGTCTGGGTGGCAGTCATCTTCTTAGTTTCCATTCCTTGCATTAACTTACCTACACCAATCTCTTCTTCGATTTTTTGTGAAATTAAATTAAATCCTTCAATTTCTGAAGCTGACAATCCAGTATCTTTGTCATCTAAGATCTTAATGTCTTCTGGGTTCATACCAGAGATCATTGCCCCGGTATTAAAGATATCGCGAGAAAGAACTTTCTTGCCTTTATGAACAACAGTCTTTTCAATATACTTCCTCCAATGTCTAACAATAAGACGCAACATTTCATCGTGTACACCAGCAAGAACTTTAGCATTTATAGTAAATAATTGACCGTAAGCTAAGTGTTCAAGTTCGCGGAAGACGAATGTCTTTAATCGATATCCTTCGTGCTCATAATCAAGGGGACAATTTACCGGCAACATTGGAACGCCGTTGATAATTATTTGAAACTCATCATCTGGGAAAGATTTATAATATAATATTTCGCACTCGTCAGATTTAATATTATTATATAACCTCCAATCAAATTGACCTTGGAACCAAGAACCATCCATTGCAGTTGGGCCTGGCCTAACGTAAGTTACAAAATTTTTAAATTTACCAAAAATAGTTCTAGCTTGTTCCCAGCTCATTCTGTCGTATAAAACCTTAAAAGGCTGATCATCATCTCTTGAAGCGGAAATTGATATATCACCAAGAAGAACTGACCTGGGGTCAATTATTCTTTTTCTCGGCCTACAAATACGCCATTCTTTTGTTTCAAATTCGACCTCTCCTTTTTCTAAATCATATTTTTTCTTTCGCTTATCAGTAACAACTTTTTCTTCATAGTATTCTTCCATCATCAGCGCGCGCCGGGTAGCAAGTTCCCAAATCATTTGGAATTGCAAATCATCATCAGCCTCTTGTTGTTTGCTTCTTTTTAAAACATATTGGAAAGCGGTTCCTAGATCACGAATAACCTTGTCGTTTTCATCATACACCTGGACCTCACTTTGCATGTTTAAAGCAAGTATTTCATTACAAACAGTCATCATTTTCTTTTCTACCGTACCAGTGTTTATTCTAACCTCATCATCGTTTTTCTTTGGCCGTATATAAGAATTCCTAGAGTCAAGGTTGGCCTGATCATCAGTTAAAAAATCCAAACCAGAAAATACCCTGAACTTTTGGTCGCGCTGTAACTTAGCATTTTCAATTTTTGATCTTATTAAAGCAAGCTGCGCTCTTTCAGAATCGCTAAGAGCCAGGGGTTGTTTAACCTCGTTTTTTTGCTTTTCAATTTTTACGCCTTGTGATTCCATGTTATTTTTTCTTTCTTACTTCTGACCCAGAACACTGTGGTTCCGTGTCTTGGGTAAATCCGATTAAGGGAACTAAATCTTGTTGGTCAGGTATTTTATCTAAATATATTTCTGATATAATTGCCTTTGGTTCAAGTCGGAGCGCTTCCTTCACCGTGCTGGCTTCGATATATTTTTTGATGATGAAGCGAGGTTTCATATTATTTCTTTTTTCTTTTCTTGGCTTTTGCCTTTCTTGGTTTTTTAGTAAACTCATCAGTCGCGTAATATAACTTCACCTGCTTCTTTGTAAACTTCCTGCCTGATGGTGATTGATATAGATCCTCGCTTATTTTCTTGAAAGGCATATTGATATTTGTTGTTTGAATAATCACCGTGCATTTTTGTTTTTAACCTATGACAATTAGCGCAGAGAGTTCTTAGGTTGCTTGGGTGATTGTTTTTTTTATTTCCATCAATATGGTCAACATCTAATTGGCAGGGATCTTTTGGTTTAAAGCCACAGTCTTCACAGTAATCTTTTTTGTATTTTAAATATTTTCTTCTTTTTAAATATACACGCTTATACCGCTCCGGGTTTGTTCCGCACCGTATACACTTCCTCCGATAACGCTTGGACCCATCAGGGAGAACTTTCCTTACCTCACGCTTGCGTTTATGGCACGCTTCGCATGGATCTAGGTGTTCTGACTCCATGGGATTTAATTTCTATTCCTGTGGCCGGCTTATACACCTGAGTACTGCTCAGGTGGTCGTGCTACCGGCCATCCCAAGTGGAGATCACGCGATGCCAAGTCGTCCAAGTAACCTGGTAGTAGCGGATGTTCACGAGGCTATAAAAGCCGACCGCAGAAATAAAAAAAGACACCAAAACTAAAGGTTAGCTGGTGTTACGTCGTTGTGAGTTTGTTTTCCCATACGACAAGTTGATGGGAGTAGATTGCCCCCTAAGCCCTACTAACCAATTCACCAGAAGCCGCCCAGCTGGAGCAGTCGTAAAGGCAAAATTGACTAGAGGAGTTTAAAGGGAAATATTTTATGGTTTTATTGTAGCATGAATGTCGCTTAATGTCAAAGGTTATCCACAGTTATAGCGGAGAATTAGGATCATCCGGTGGTTGATCAGAAGAAGAGATAACAGTGTAACCGTCGTCCTGTTCAAGATACTGCAGCGCACCATGAGCAGCAAGGCAAAGCGCGATAGTAAGATCTAAGTGATTAGTTGTTTCTCCGTCGTCCTTTACCTTGACTTCAGAGACAAACTTTCTATCAACCTGTAGAAGTTCCTTGATCAGTTCGGGGCTTGGGATTTCAATCTGGTCTTCATTTATTTGAGTTGAGAGTTGATAAAATATCTTAGGCTTGGTTGATAGATTCATATGAAACCCAAGCGTCTCAAGTTGCTCGTCCTCTTCTTTGGTTGTTCTTTCTTCTTTATAAATAAGCTCTACGGGGTAGATGCCTTTAAGAGTATCTAAGGTTGTTCTACCGGAGTTGTTTCTTTCCACGATTATGAACGCATGGTTAGCAAGCTGCGCAATGTTCTTTAATTCATACGCAAAAATATCCGGCTGTATTTCATTGTCAGCGAATGTAGCCACAACTCTATTTTTGATTCCGGAAATATCCAAGAGTACCGCTGCTGAATGATCCCTTGATACACCTTCAGACGGATCGGCTCCTAGAACGTAATTGTGGTTTGGTTCTATCTCACCATAAAAAGTCCAGCCCTTGAAGTCGTGTGGAGGTGGGAAAGGATTAAGGGTTTCAGATTGAGTGAGAGCTAGAAGCTGCTGAAGTTTATCGGTATCAAATACCGCGCGGGAATCTTTTTGAAAAGCCATCTCAGGGGTGAGTGGATATTCGAGGAAAAGTTTTTTAAAGGACCTGTTGCACTCATCTTCCCACAACTGAAAAAAGTATTGGAGCTGAAGGTCGGTGAGCTGTTGATAAAGCTGTGGGTTCTTTGTGGATAGTTCGTTGTGGTGTTTTTGAATGTCTAAAAATTCACGTGGGAGTTTTTGGTTGGATGGCTTAACGTGGCTGAGGGCCTCTTGGTCCCATTGCCAATTGAAGAAGAACGCCTTGAACTCGGTGGGTCTGTATTGGTGGTCTTGTGGTTTGCTGTATGCTGTTTGGAACATGTCATAGAAGGCACCAAATGGGCCTTCTGAGGTGCTCTCAATTGTTATTTGACCCTTTGGCGGATGAACACACGGGAATGTACCACGAATGATCTTATCTACCTTTTCCGGGAAGTTCTTTGATATAAGGCCGAGTTCAGAATTATGAACCACACCGTTAAAAGTTGTGTAGTTATGAGGGTCTTCATCCAATATAATATCATAAACCTTTTCTGGCTTTTCAATTCTTTCTATTTTTGTGATTTGCCCCCAATAATAATCTACACCACTACGCCAAAATTTTCTATGCATCGGTTCTTTTTTGGGTAAAGGAAGATTAAAATATTTTCTAAACTTATAATTTCCCTCTCCGTTTAATTTTAGTGTCCAAGTTTCTTTACAATTTCTTCCATAAAATTTTCCAGCCTTTCTATAGTAAATAGTGGGATAACCAAACCGTAATGATATTAATATTAACTTAAGCTGTGTAACAAACTGGTATCTAGCAGAAGTTAATTGTATTTGATTTAAATTCTTATAAGAACCATCGCCATCAAAAATTCCTTTAACTAACCCATCTAAAAATTCCCTACCGTAATTCCACGCTGAATCTGGAATATATTTATCACCATTATCATAAAAATATTGATCCAAGAATTGTG
>JAEHJW020002794.1_pt1 | contig 47773 bp, 67 predicted proteins | sample 9271431 | NCBI WGS metagenome assembly JAEHJW02
GCAGGGCGCCTTCTCGGGCCTCATCAACCAGATGATGCACGGCCAAAAGACCTGGGGGCAGATGTTCATCAGCTTCTTCCAGAACATCGCCAACGGCATCGACACCACGATCTCCAAGGCCATCGCGCAGTCGATCGCCAACGGTTTGATAAAAGGCAAAAAGAACGGGCAGATGGGCGGCTTGATCGGCTCGGCCATGAGCTGGCTGTCGGGCGCTTTTGGCGTCGGCGCGAGCAGTGGCGGGAGTGCCCCGCATGGCGCAAGCACTACGCAAGCGGCCGGCAAAGTGGCGAGCGCCCTGGGGCACGCCATGAAGTCCTCAAAGAGCGGTTCCGGATCGGGTAGCAGCTCGATGGGCTTCTGGGGCGAAGTCGCGTCCTTGGCCGGCAGCGTCTTGAGCTCGTTTGCGGTGGGCACGACCGCCGTTCCTCATGACATGGTGGCGCAGATCCACAAAGGCGAGATGATCATCCCGGCAGGCCCAGCAGGTCAGATCCGCGCCGGCGCCGGGGGTGCCTCGGGCTCGACGGTCCACATGCACATCAACACCATCGACTCGACCTCGTTCCTAGGGCACATGGCGAAGGTCAAGCGCGAGGTCGCGAACATGGTCTCGTCGACGCAGAACCAGTACAACATGGCGCACGGCTGATGGCCTTTTCGGGCTTGTCCTTCCCCACGCTGGAGTTCGGGTCGCGGGTCCGCAACACGAAGGTCCTGGCGCACCTGCCCGGGATCGTGGCGAGCAACGGCACCTTCGAGTACCGCGTGATGCGCGCCGCCTACACGCGCTACACGTTCACGATCCCGGCCTGGAAGTTCACCTGGAGCGACCGCGAGACCCTCCTTTCGTTCTGGAACTCGATCGGCGGCCGGCTGCTGTCCTTCCTCTGGAAAGATGCGGATTACAACTCGTTTTCGAACGCCAACATCGGCACCGGCACGCAGCTCGCCGTTCCTGGGGCGCCTACGGTCACGAACGACCTCAAAGCCGGGACCCTGGCGCTCGGCACCTACAACGTTACGGTCACGGCCCTGAACGCCCAGGGCGAGACCACGGCAAGCGCCGAGACCGCGACCACCTTGGCGCTCGACCCCGCCGCGCCCACGCTCGCGGCTTCCACGGCTGCGGGCACCTTGGCCGCGGGAACCTACACCTACGGGCTCGTGTTCCACACGGCGACTGGCTATTCGGTACTGGGCACGACCGCAGCCATTACCACGACGGCGACCGGCGAAGTGGCCCTCTCCTGGACGCTGCCCACGAATGTGACCTCGGTCGACGTCTACGGGCGCGTGAGCGGCTCCCTGGGGCTTTTGGCGTCGGGCCTCACCAGCACGACGTGGACGGACGATGGCTCTGTCACGCCAGGCGCAGCGGCCCCCACGACGGCCACCGTCACGGGCGAGATCGAGAGCTCGTGGACGGCGGTGACTGGCGCGACCAGCTACAACGTCTATCGCAACAATGCGCTCGCCGGCAACACCACGGGAACGACCTTCACGGATTCCGGGGCTGGGACGGGCGCTGCCGCGCCGACGGTGAACGCCACCGGCACGACCACCTATCCCCTGGTGGTTCCCGTGGCCGGCGCTTTGCATCCGATCTGGCATCCGGACGACACGCAGACCGTGGACTCGGGCGGTGTGGGCATGAGCGGCTGGACGGTGGAGATCGTGAATCAGCAGCCGGCCGTGGTCTTTCCGCTCGGGAGTTGTCCCTTGTATGGCGATGTGGTCACGACCTCGGGTGGCTTTAGCTTCGCGGTGCGGTTCAACAACGACCTCGGATATGTCCTGCTCAATGCCGCCCAACCGCAATGGGGACCCTCCGCGCTCGATGCCTTGGAGATGATGGAGGTCTTTGAGTGAGGACCATATCGGCCGCGCTCCTGGCCGCCATCGAAAACGGCTATGTGGCGACGCTGTGCCTGGTCACGCTGCAAGATGGTTCGGTGCAGGGCTACACGGATCACGACGCGCCGCTCACCGTCGGCGGCCAGGTCTACGAGCCCGCGGCCGGCATGACCGCCATCCAGCTGCACATCACCAATGATGCCTCGGTGAGCAACCAGGACTTGCAGGCCGGGTGGACGCCGGTCATCTCCGAACAAGCGGTCCTGCAGGGCACCTACGATTATGCGCAGGTGTCCTTCGCACTCTGCGCCTGGAACGAACCAGGCCTGGGGAGTGTACCGATCTTCGCCGGGCGCCTGGGGATGGTGAAATACTCGGACCAGGGATTCCAGGCCGACATTTTCTCGAACATGTGGAGCTTGTCGCAGTTCATCGGCATCGAGTTCACGGCCAATTGCCGGCACAAGTTCGGCGGTGGTGGTGGTGCCATAGGCTCGGTCACGATCGTGGAACCTGGGACGGCGGGAGGGCCTGAGCAGGTCCCGGTGACCTTTGCCTCGGCCGACGGCAGTCTGCCGACCACCGAGGCGCAGGCCTACGCGATCGTCTCCGAAATCGCGTCCTCGTTCTTCTGGGAACCGAACACCTACGGCATCACCGAGATCGTGGTGACAGCGCCTGGCGTTGGCTACTCATTCCCAGTGAACGCCACGGTCGGAGTCACCGGCGCCCAGCTTACCGTAAGCGAGCTCGGGACAGTGGACCCAAACGGCATCGGATTCTGCGGCGTCGACCCCACACCCATGACCTTCGATGGCACGATCGTGGGCGAGATCGTGAACGCGGTGGAGTTCTACGCCACGATCAACGCCGACGTGCCGGCCACGCCGAACAGCCCGAACGCCCCAAGCCTTACCGTGAACCCGGTCTATGCCGAGCAAGGCGGCTCCGCGTATCTCGACCCGACCCAGGGCGCGCCCTACACCTATTCCGTATCGGCCATCGTAGACGGCGTGGAGAGTCCCACGAGCCCCACCAGCAGCGTTTATGTGCTGTCTGCCCTGAACCTGCAAACGAGCTGGCGCGGGGTGTCGAGCTACATTCTGAACGGCAACCAGATCGGCAGCACGATCACCCTGAACTGGAACGCAGTACCGGGGGCGTCGGCCTACAACGTCTACGGCCGGGGCACGCAGACGGTGCTCGCCACCGTCACCGGCACGAGCTGGACGGATGACGGCAGCTCCGCCGGCGGGACCGTGGCTCCTCCCTACGGCGACTATTTCTCCCAGGGCTTTTTGACCATGACCTCGGGACAGGCCAACGGCCTCTCGCGCGAGGTGAAGTTCGCGCACTCCGGCAAGATCATGCTGTGGCTCCCGCTTGAACGACCCGTGGCCGTTGGCGACACCTTCAGCATCCAGGTCGGGTGCATCAAAACCGGCTCGGCCTGCCAGTACAAGTTCAACAATCTCGCCAATTTCGGGGGCTTTCCGGGCATCCAGCCCGAGCTAATGTATCGCAGTCCGCGTGTGCAGACGGGCGGTGGAGGCAAGAAGGGATGACGACGCGCGCCGAGCTGATCGCCGAGGCCTTGACGTGGCGCGGCACGAAATACCATCACCACCAGTCGTGCAAGGGCGCCGGGTGCGACTGCGTGGGCTTTGTCGCTGGGGTCTGTATAGCCGTCGGACTCTTGCCCAAGACCTGGCAGCCCGAGACCTACAGCCGCGAATGGCACCTGCACCAGAACCAGGAGGCGCTGCTCACCGGCATGAGCAAGCTCGGCGCGCGCCAAATCCCGCTCGAGCAGGCGCAGCCCGGCGACATCATCACGTTCCAGTATGGGCGCGTGAGTTCGCACCTGGGAATCTTGCTGCCAGGCGACCGCATCATCCACGCGCACATGGAAGTGGGCTCGGTGGTCGTGACGCTCTTTAGCGGCCCGTTCAAGCTGCGCGCGCGCGCGGCCTTTGTCATGCCGGGCCTCGAATAGATGGCACAAGAAGCCCCCCTCATCGGCGGCATCGTCGGCGCCGTCATCGGGGCCTTTTTTGGTGCGCCCCAGGTCGGCTGGCTGATCGGCTCGGCAATCGGCGCGCTCTTTGTGCCGAAGCCAATCACGCACGCCTTGACCGACCTCACGGTGCAGACGAGCCAGTACGGCGCGGGCCTGGCGCAGATATTCGGCACGCAACGGACAGCCGGCAACGTGATCTGGGCCTCGGAACGCCAGTGGATCTCGCTTTCCGGGGGTGGCAAGGGCGGCAAGGGCGGTGGTGGTGGCGGTGGAGGGGGTGGCAAAGGCAAGAGCGGCGGCGGGGGTGCTGGCTCGGGCTATTACCTGGTGAACATCGCCATCGCCATCTGCGAAGGCCCGGTTATGGGCATCAAGCGCATCTGGACGGGCGGTGATCTGGTATTCGATGACGGCCAGCAGGTCCTTGTGCCTTCCCGCGCGACCGGCGGCAAAAAGAACGGCACCACCGCGCCCTCGTATCAGACCTTCTCGGCCAACAACGGGCCCGTGACATCGAGCGGGGGCTCCGCGATCGGGAACTGGATTCTCTACCACGGCACGCTCGATCAGCCTCCGGACCCGACCGTCGATCAGGGCATTGCCTACGGCGGCGTGTGCTACATCGTGTTCAACAACATGTATCTCGGAGCGGGTGGGGCGATTCCGCCGCTCACCTTCGAGGTGGTGCAGCCGGTCAATGCGAGCTACCTGAACCCACCGGCGATTGTAGACAGCTTTTCGCCCACGGTGGTAGTGAACGACACGAGCGAGAGCCTGACGACCGGCATCTCCTTTACGCCGATCGTGGATTCGCTGGGCAATCCCCTGTTTGTGACGCAGGGAGAGCCTGGACAAAACTGGTGGGTGAAGACAACTCCCACGGGCGTGCCGATGCAAGCGGGTCCCGTGCTGGGGTCGCTCGCAAAAGGCCAGAACATCAATGTCATGCAGTATGGTGGTGACTCGTTCGCGGCGCTCGACAATGGCAATGATCAGACGAATCTCTACCGCATCGACCCCGATACCGGGATCGCCCATGCCATGCAACCGCTCACGGGGGTGGGTTCGGGGCCCATCGGCTACGGCATCTTGGCGGTCGATAGCGAATATGTGTACTGCGGAGCCGCGAACATCGTGGTGGGAGTGAACAGCGCCGGGCAGGAAATCACGCAAGAGGGCACCTGGGCCGTGGCCTACAACGGCGGCACGTCCCAAATGCTGGCGCAGATCTTGGGCGCTCTTGCCGGTTCGAACGCCGCGTGCAACGGAATCTATTGCGGGTCGGCCAACGATGACTTGACCTTCTGGAACGTCGCCACCGGCGCGACCCAGGTGCTCGCGCTCGGTACATCCGTAGCGGCGACTACCGACGGCTACCAGTTCTGGATCTCCTACGAGGTCGGAAACCAACCGTACCTGGTCAACGCTACCATCAATGCCACGCAGACGGCCACCGACCCGATCGTGACCATGGGGACGCCAGTCTCGGTCAGCACTTACCTATCACCGATTGTGTGGGTGGACGGTAAGATTTGGGGTGCGACGAGCTACACCAATCCCTTTTTGCAGGTCGACCCGCACACGGGCGCGACCCTCAACAGCCTGGACGTCGGGGCGTCGGCGATCTCGTATGACGGCACCTACATCTGGACCTACGACGGCAATTATCACCGCATCGACCCGGGTGGCCGCATCATCACGCCGGGGGCCACGACGCTGCCGGAGGCGATCACGGTTCTGTGTCAGCGCGCGGGGATTGTGCAGTACGACATCTCGCAGCTACCCACAACGCCGGTCAACTTCATCCGCCAGGACACGACGGACGCGCGCAGCATCCTGAAAGTGCTCTCGACGGCCTATCTGTTCGATATGGTGGACTCGGCCGGGGTGTTGACCTTCGTGCCCCACGGCACCGCGTCGGTGGCCAATATCCCGCTGGCAGACTTGGGATTCGGACCTGATACCCCGACGGCGCAGCCGCCCTATGCAGCGACCCGGCAGCAAGGGATTGACCTGCCCAGGTCCGTGCGCGTGCGCTATCGCTCGGCGGCGCTGAACTGGAACAAATACGAGCAGATGTTCTCGCTCGAAAGCTACGACGAGGGGCGCGAGGTCGTGATCGACCTGCCGCTCACCCTCGACGATCCGACCGCCTACAACATCGCGGCGCTGGCGTGCTGCATCCCGCACATCGAGCGCATGCAATACGCCTTCACGACGAGCCTCAAGTGGCTCGCGTTGGAACCGGGTGACGTGGTCACGATGCCATTCGGGGTGGCGCGCATCCTCACCGTGCGCATGAAGCGGTCCGCCGAGGCCTATCTGGAATTCACGGCCTGCATCGACGGTCTGAATGCCCTGGCCGGGTCCGGACTCGCGGTACCGGCGCTCCCGAACTACCAGCCGAACGTCGTGGCCGACTACGCGCCGCCAGTCACGCCGGGCACGCAGGCCACCATCCCTACGGTGGGAGGGGCAGCCCCGCATCCGGTCCAGGTCGCACCGCCGATGGTGCAGGCGATCCCCAACCCTGGGGCCGCAAAGATGGTGTTCGTGGAACCTCCGCCGCTCGACAGTCTGGACACCACGCAGCGGTTCTACGTCGGGGCCTACACGACCGGCAATACATTCCCGGGCGCGGGGATCTATGTCAGCACCGATGGCGGCCAGTCCTACAGTCTGATGGTGACCGAGACGGCCGCGAGCATGACCGGCTATGCCTCCAGCGTGTTGCCCGAACCCATCCCGGCCGACAGCAATTACACCTGGGACACGATCAGCACCGTGGATGTGTACGTATCGGGCGGTCAGCTCTCCAACGCCACCGACCAGCAAGTCTTCAGCGGCGCGAACGCAGCGATGATCGCAGACGAGCTGGTGCAATTCGGGGTGGCGACCCTGAAAACGGACAGCTTCGGGAACAGCTACTACACGCTCTCGCGGCTCCTGCGGGGACGTCGAGGGACTGGCTGGGCGATGGGCTCTCATGCCTTGAACGACCAGGTGGTGTTCATCCTCGGGAATCTGACCGAGGAACCGTACACGAACGCCATGCTGGCAAGCCCCCGGCTCTACAAGGTCGTGATGATGGGCCAGAGCTATGCGGGCGTGCCTGCGGTCTCCTACGAACCTTCCGGCGCCTCTCTGACCCCCTGGGCGGTGGCTCATCCGCAAGCGGTGCTCGGGCCCAACAACGAGTGGACGATCTCGTGGACGCCGGTCGCGCGCATCAACGGCGACTTTGCGAGTGGCTACACGCCCACCCTCGATTCGGACGCGGCCGGATGGAGCATCGACGTGCTCAAAGGCACGACCGTGGTCCGGACCATCAATCTGCCGGTCGGCACGACGCCGGCGGCGTGGCAATGGATCTACACGGGCGCCATGCAGAACGCGGACGGGTTCGCGGCCGGCAGCGCGATCCATATGAACATCTACCAGCTTAGTTCCTCGATCGGTCGGGGAATCGTGAGGGAATTCACCACATGACAACACCAAATCTCGGCCTGACGGATCTCGTTGCCGGTCAGCTCCAACCCGAGGTCGTGATAAATGGGAACGCCAACATCCTCGATGCCGCGTTGGGTGCCCCTGCGGGCTTTGCGTGGAATCCCTCGACCTCCATTGCGCTCACCTTCGGCTATTTCGGAGGGACCGTCTACGAGAACGGCGAGCCGGTGACGGTCGCCGCGGGCACCGCCACGATGGTGGCGTCGACCACCAACTATGTGCAGCGCACCAACCAGGGCGTCGTGTCGGTCAACCAGACCGGATTCACCCAGGGCTACGTCCCGATGGCGACGGTGGTCACGAACGCCGGCGCGATCATCCAGGTGACGGACAGCAGGCCATCGGATCGCTTAGGAGGTCGCTCGATCATGAATGTCGGGGCTCCTACGGGCGTCGGTGTGACCACATCGGGAAGCGCCGGCAGTCTTGCCGCGAGCACCGCCTACACCTACCAGGTCTCGGCCGTCTATCCCTGGGGCGAATCCGCAGCTTCGGCGCCGGTCTCGGTCACCACCGGGACGGGCAGCACGAACGAGAATACGATCTCCTGGACATTGCCGGCACAGGCCACGGCCGCGAAGGTCTACGGGCGCACCAGTGGGGGCGAACTCTTTATCGCCACGGTCGCCGCTGGCACCGACAGCTACCTCGACACCGGCTCGGTGACGCCCGCTGGGGCGCTTCCGACCGGCACCCTGGACCTTACGAGCGCGCAGGACAATGTCGACACCCTGGGCATCCAGGGGGCGCTCACGGCCAACACCACGATCATCTGGCCGACCAACCCCGTCTATCTGCGCACGGTGGTGATGAGCAACGAGACCACGGGCGCCTACACGCTCACGGCCAAGACCGCCTCGGGCAATGGCGTCACCATCGCCCAGGGCAACGGCGCCTTGTGCTACACCGATGGCGCGAACGTCTATGCCGCCGGCAACGGCGCAGGGGCGAGTCTTTCGGGTAACAACACCTGGTCTGGGGTGCAGACCTTCGGGACGACCCTCGTGCAGGCCGCCGGCCAGGGAGCAGGGAACGAGACGCCCCTCTTTCAGACCGCCGACGGCATCGACGACTATGTGGTGAACGGTCTCACGATCACGGTGCCCTCTCCGATCAGTCCCACCGGGGACCTGCAAACCGGCGTGGCCTACATCATAGGCCAACGCAATGTGCTCTCGGCCGCGGTCGCGAACACCTACCCGCAGGCCTCCGACACCTACGTTGACATGTCGAACACGGGGACGCTTACCTATGCCTCGGTGGCGAATGGCGGCACGGAACCGGCGGTCACGGCAAACAGCCTGCGGCTGAATAAGGTCGTGACCTCGATCACGCCGCCGCCGGCTGCGCCGACGCTGGCCTCGTCTACGGCCGCCGGGACGCTGGCCGCCGGCACCTACGAATACGAGCTGGTGGGCAACGACGGGACGGGCAACACGCTCCCGAGCGGCTCAACCTCGATCACGACCAGCGCGACGGGCGAAGTGACCGTCTCGTGGGCTTTCCCCACGAATATCACCAGCATGGACGTTTACGGGCGCGTCTCGGGCAGCCTTGGGCTTTTGGCGTCGGGTATCACCGCGACGTCGTGGACTGATGACGGCTCCGTGGCAGTCGGCGCCGCGCCGCCTACGGCCGCCACCAGCAACTACATTTCGGCCACGTCGCAGATCGCGACCACCAACCCTGTCACCCGCTTCACGCCACCTAATCTGGTGACCGGAGGCCAGATTCAGTCCGGCGAGTTCGTAACGGCCGTTGACACCAGCACCACGGTCAACGTCATCGACGTCTCATTCACCCCCGCGATCACGTCCTGGACGGCACTTGAGAAGCTGCGCGTGCAGGTCAAGAACACGAACACCGGCGCGGTGACGCTGGTCGCCAATGGTCTCCCGGCCGTCGATGTGTACAGCCCGGCCGGGGCCTTGGTGGGCGGCGAGATGATTGCCGATGGCATCTACGATCTCGTCTATAACGGCACGCAGCTTGTGATCGTGGGGCAGACGGCGGGGGCGGTGACCTTCCCCAATACCTTGCGCGTTCCCACTGGTCCGGACTCCGCCATCTTGATCGGCGATTCTGTCACAACTAATCGCACGGCGTCGCAGGTTGGCAATTTTACCGTCGCCTTGGGTGCCAATATCACGCCCGGGACTGGTAATCATGGGACGTGCATTGGTTTCAACACTTTTGGAAGCTCCGGATATAACTGCACGGCTATTGGTTACTATGCTGGCGCAAATGGTGGGAGTGGTTACGAGACGACTGCCGTCGGAACCAGCGCCGGTGGCGCGATGGGCAGCGGGAGCTACAACACCTGCGTCGGTGCTTCGGCCTATTCAGCCGGAACGGTGAGCCTCTCCTATGTCACCGCCATCGGCTACAACGCTACCCCCACGGCCTCCAATCAGACCACCATCGGGTCGAGCGGCAATAACAAGTATAACCAAGCCTGGGGTGGCGAGTTCCAGTATTACAACCTGCCAAACAACATCACGACGGTCGGCGCCTTCACGCTCACGAGTCCCTACGCGCAGCCGACGGTGGTCGTGACCGCGACCCAGACCGCAGCGTTCACGGTGACCACGGACACGGCCGCAAATCTCTTTGCGGCGGCCGGCGATCCGCCGGCGGACTTCGGGTACCGCTTCCGGATCATCAACAATGACCAGTCCACCACGGGCTACGCCATGACCGTGGCCGCTGGCACGGGCGTCACGATCGGCGTCACGCCGAACAACACGATCCCCAAAGGCGGCTTTGGGGATTTCGTGCTCACCTTCACGAGCAGCACGGCTGCGACCTTGACGCGCGTGGGCTCTGGCACGCTGTAGCTGTAATAGTTCCATCTTGACCGCATAGCCGCCTCCGGGCGGCTTTTTTATTGGGGGGATGCATGAGCAAGTTCACGCGCTGGCTGATCGGGGATGCGGTCGCCTTGGATGAAGCAGGGAATGCCGTGCTGATGGATGGCGACGCGCACGAGACGATCTCCGCGCACTGCGGGAGCCAGGTCGTGCTCACGCCGACGCGGGTGTGTCTCTTTTGCCGCGTCGTGTGCGGGTTCATTCAAGGCGTGCTGGGGCCGATCTGGCCCAGGCTCAAGACCCACTGCGCGAACGCCTGGGCGGCCGAGCGCGCCATGGTCGAGGCCTCGAAGAACCTACCGGGGGCACACGGAGGGAAGGTGTGATGGCATCCGAGCGCGACCGCGATATTGAGTTTGGGCGGCTCGTGGAAGCCATGCAGAACTTGGAACGCCGCATGACGCAGCAACGGGCCGAGGATCGAGAAACGACCCAGGAGCTATTCAAAAAGATCGAGACCTTGCAGGAAGGCATGAATCGCTTTCACGGAGCCAAGGGCATGGCCGTGATCATGATTACCGCGCTGATCGCCGTTGGTGGCGCTATAGCGGAATGGGTACGCATCGGACTGAGGGGGCATTGATGAACAAGCAAGCGGCAACGTGGATTCTGCAAGCAGAAGGCGGCCTCGTGGACAACCCGAACGATCCGGGGGGCGTCACGAAGTACGGGATCAGCAAAGCGGCTTTTCCCGATCTCGACATTCCGGCCCTCACACCGGAGGAAGCCGTCGCCATTTATGCCACGAACTACTGGGAACCGGCCAAGTGCCCCGCTCTCCCGACTGACCTCGCGCTCGTGCATTTTGACGCGGCGGTGAATTGTGGCGTGGGACAAGCCGCGCGCTTCCTTCAGCAAGCCGTCGGGGTGACGGTAGACGGCATTGTGGGACCGCTCACCATCGCTGCGGCCTGGAAGGCTCCGGAGGCCGTGCAAGCCTATTTCGCGGTGCGTGAGGCGTTCTACCGCAGGCTGGCCCAAGCGAATCCAGCAGAGGGCGTGTTCCTGCAAGGCTGGCTGAACCGGTTGGAGAATCTCAAGGTATTTTTGGCAAAGGGGAAAGCGTGACCGACTTTCGCTCGCGGCTGCTGATAGAGCTAGACGAACTCACTGGACGCCTCGAACGATTGGAGCGGTTCATCCTCTCCGATGACTTCGAGGTCATTCCCGAGATCGAGCGCGCCGATTTAAGCGAGCAACTGGCCCACATGCAGGGCTACCACCAGGTCTTGATGCGCCGCGCCTCGCGGCAGTGTGGCAACGCATAACCAAGGAGATCCACATGCACTACAGAAACGGCAGAGAAGCGAAGAACGGCGACCGGATACTGAACCTGGACGCCTACCCCGCGCCCGTCATCGGCGTACTGCGCGACGCGGTGCCCGGAAACGATTACTGCAACGGCTACACGCAGCTTGGGGCCGAGCCGAGCCCGAACGATCCGATCGCTTGCATGTGCGACTGCCTGCACCTCGACGACGTGCTGGCGCTCTTGGCCGAGAAGGGCTGGAACAAGAGACCGGAAGGGATGTGATGACCGACGCCGCCGACCGTGCCAGCGAGTACGAGGAGCGCATGCGACAAGCTGCGATTCAGCGCAGAAAGCCCGAGCCTAAGCCGTGCGGTTTCTGTTTGAACTGCGGAGATGTGTGCCGGGACAACTGGTGCGACAAGGATTGTCGGGACGATTGGGAGGCGAGGCAGAGATGAACTTCAGCACTGTGAAAGATTGGCTTGCGAAGCAGACCGCCGTGGACTGGATCGCGCATCTGTCGGCGATCCTGATGGTCCTGGCCTACATCGGCTTCCAGGCTTGGTCCATGCACAAAGGACAGCATTTTGCGCCACGGGCGTTCGGGATGGGGGCAGCTTCGTTGTTAGCGGCTGTCACCGCATTGCTGTATGTGAAGCACAAAATCAAGGGGAACAACCAATGACCTACTTTCTCGCTTTTGGCGTCCTCATCGCCATCGGTCTCGCCATCTTCGCCTTCGTGGATCGCAAGGCCCTGGAAGCCGATGTGGCCGCTCTCCAATCCAAGGTTGACGGCTGGGAGGACGCCACGAACGCGAAGCTCCGGCATGCCGTGGTCTCCGCGAAGGCCGATCTGGGAAACCGCATCCAGACGCTCGAGACTCGTGCCACCGCCTTGGAGAAGAAAACCCAGGCCAGCGTTCAGGGCGCGGTGAACAAGGCCAAGGCCCAGGTGAATGGCGCGGTAGCGAACGCGAAAAAGCGCCTATGAAATACGCCGTCATCATCGTCTGCACGGCCCTGGTCTGTGCTACGGCGATCGGCATCATGGCGCATCAGTGGTTTCCGCTGGTGCTCGCCACCTTCGGTGTGATCGCCATCTTGGAGAACGTCGGTGCAGATTAACTTTCGCTGCTTCCTCGGCGGCATGGCGACAGGCGCAGTCCTGACCGGTGGCGCGTGCTTCTGGTGGTATCACTCGCAGCCCGTGACCGTGAAGCGCCTGGTTGGCCCCACAAAGACCGTCGTCGTCAAAGAGAAGGTCTACGTCGGCCAGAAGGCCAGGCGCTACCTGCCCAATCGCGTGAAGCAAAATCCCACGGCCCATGTGGTGGCCGGAACGACTGTGCATCGCAGGCAGGTCACCGCCGTGGTAGACAGCCTCTCGGGCGTGACGAGCCTGTACGTCCAACCTCGACCCTTCATCTCGTTCTCGCGTAGAACGACCGTGAGCGTCGCCGAGGGCGTGTTTGGCATGACGGGGCTAGTGCCGCACCTGGATACCCGGATCGGCGTGCGTGAGCGCCTCATGCGAGTGGGGCCGGTGCATTTCGACGCGAGCGGCACCTATGACACGGCGGGGGCGTACTTTGCAGGGGTGGGCTTGAGGATCATGTTTTAGGGCTTCCAATATCCCCTCCAACGTGCTTCTAAGTCCTTGATCCGTAAGAGGCTGGAAAATCGTGGATATTGGAAAAATCGCGCCTAAGTCCCGAAAACTAAAGGCTTGTCACTCTGGATGGGGTTCAGGTGGTCGGAGGTTCAAATCCTCTCGCCCCGACCAATAAAACAAGGACTTAGCGTCTCTCATCCCCTCACCGAAACGGCCCGAATATTGGAATTTCCAATATTCAGCGCTTGAGCGTTGCCGGTTTCACCGCGCGCGGCCCTCGCCGATAGACCCGATTCGTGGTGCGCGGGTCATCGTGCCCAAGCAATTCCTGGGGCGCGTCATGGCGACTGGCAGCTACCGCGCGTAGGTCGTGGAAGTGGAAGCGCTCGATCCCCGCGGCCGCCGCGCGCCGCATCAGCCGTTGCCAGCTCGACTTGAAGCCCGAGGCGCTATAGCGCGTACCATCCTGTGTCGGCAGGATCGGCGTGTTGCCAAAGACCGTCGGCGTGAGCGTGCGCGCCGCCTCGAGGATCTCCCCGAGCTCCGGCGTGGGCGCAAAGAGCAGGTAGCGTCCGGTCTTGCCGGTGCGCACATGCAGGCCGTCCTCTTTCCAGTCACCCCACCGCAGGCCGATCAGGTCCCCCAGGCGCAGGCCGGTGGTCACGGCGAGATCCATGGCGACGCGCTGCACCTGAGAGGCCAGGGCCCGCACCTGGTCGATCTCGGCCTGCGAGACGAAGCGATCGCGCGCGGGCTCGGGATTGCGCCGGACCTGCTTGCAGGGGTTGATGTGGACGATCCCCAGACGTACTGCAAATGTATAGACATTCGACAAGACCGCCTTCTCGCGGTTGCCGGCCACCCGGGGCCGTCTGTCCAGGTATCCGTAGATGTGCGCCGGCGTGATGTCCCCCGGCGCGCACGCCCCGAACACGCCGCGCAGGAGGTGCAAGGCGGCGCTGTATTGCTCGCGGGTCCTCTGCGCCTTGGTGGGCAACACGTCACGCTCGTAGCGATCGATGACGGCCCCCAGCGTGGAGTCCAGGCGCTGCGTGTCCACGAACGCGCCATAAGCGGTTAGAGCCTTCTGGTAGTCGCGGCCGAGGTTGCGCCACTTCCCCGAACGCTCCACGAAATAGTAGGCCTGCCCCCGGAAGTACATGCGTTCCGGGAGGTCTTTGCGGTCCTTTCGCTTGCGCCCCATGCCCATAAGCTACCTCAGCGGCGGCAGCTGGGTAAAATCCGGCTGCGCGGAGGCTGGGCCCGTGGGCCGGTCGATCTCGGACGCCGGCACCCTCGGATAGCCATCCGCGCCCACGAAGAACCGCAGCCCCTGGCGCTTTAACCATTTGATCTGGCAGGAGGGTTTGCGGTAGCCCGAGAGCTCGGTCACCTGTTGGCGGGTGAGGATCATGTGGCCCCATCCCTCTTTTTCAGCTCGGCGATGAAGGTGTCTGCTTCCTTAAAAGACTGCTCAAGAGAGTCTCGGAGGGCCATGTCGGACGTATTTTCAGCAAATCTCCGCATTGCGCACTCGATCCAGATTTTGCGGTACTCGGCTTCCTTGGGGTCTGGACCGGGGAGATGCTTAAATGGCATGACCGGACGTGTTAGTGGGGTATTGTCAGTGGATATAAAAGGGTTCGCCTCTCCCGTGCAGCGCCAGCAATGGTCTTGGTAGCAATGGTCTTGGTAGAGAGCGCCGCAAGAAGAACAAGTCTGCCAATTATTCATATCAAGGCCTCCGTTTTGATCTCTTTCGAGCAGCCGACATCGTGATAGCCATGGCTAAGGCCGCATTCAAGGCAGGGATCTTGGAGCGGGCTTCTTTGGACGCGCCTAGGCTGCGCCTTCAGCTCGTTTCTTTCTATGTAGTCCAGTGCCTGTCGTGCTAATGTGCTGTCAGGCTCGTGCGTTTTGAGCGCGTGGACTAGTCGGCGCACGAGAATGGTCAAGTCGTCCACTTGGCTCATGCTTTCCCCTTCTCGCCATCTCGGGCCTTCACATAGCGCTCGCTGTCGATTAGCTCGACCAGGCCGCGCACTGCCACGGCGGCGTGCTTGAGGGCCTCGGCATGCGCGGCCTTACAATCGCGTACCGTCCTATCTCGCAGGAATGCGGTCCTTTCCTCGACCGACCAGCCGGGAATCAGCGCCCGCGCCTCTCGTTCGACTTCGGCGAGCACGGTGCACCAGGAATCCGTGCTCATGCGACCTCCTCCCCCGCGCTCGGCGCGTACTCGTCCAAAAAGGCTTGCTCGATCGGCTCTGGTGTGCCGTAACTGTTGTGGATGGCGACCGCCAGAATCACAAGCACGGTCTGAGAGAGGGCGCGGCCCGTGAGGGCCTCAAGATGGGCCGTGAGGGCCTCTTCCGCATTGCTGACTTCGTTCTCGATTCCTAAGACCTGGGCCGCGTTCACGCGCGCGGTGTACTGGCCCTGCATGATGGAGAGCCCCAGACAGCGCCATGCCGCGTCTGGGACATCCTGGCGCGCCCGCACGGCCTCCACGATCCGGGCGAGCGCCGCATCCTTGGCCTGCGCTTCCGCCTCGCGTTTGGTGTCGCGTTCCTCGCGGTGGGCCTTCTGGGCCGCACGTTGCTCGACCGCTTGGGGATTGTGGGTCACGCACTTCTTGTTAGCGCAAATCGTCAGGACTTGCCCGGCCTTGTATTGCTTGCCGGTCGCATAGCCCCCTTCCACCACCAGGGCCTTCCTGGTGTCCGGACACTTGCTCTTGCCCGCAGGGCGCCAATTCTGGATACACCCTTCCTGGCTACGCCCGTAGCCTGCCGAGACACGCGCCGTGCATTTCTTGGCCTGGTAGATGCCATCGAGCCACGCCGTGATCTTGGCGGCATGACATTCCCGATCGGTGCAGGTGTCAGCCTCGGCGATATCGGGGAAAAGCTGCGTGTTGTAGCCGGTACGCTTTGGGCACTCGACGCACGAGCCGCCGGGCAGCGTGGCGTCGTCCGTGGGAAACGGCGAGCGGTCCAGCCGCAGGTAGACCTGGTTGTGGATGGCGCGGCGCAGGTCGGCCACGGTCCAGCCGCCCTCCTCTTCGCCGCACTGGTCCAGGAACTCCTTTTGATCCTCGGGGACGAGGCGCGCCAGGAGCAGCGCGTGACCGGCGGTGATCTCGCCTCCCAGGAACGCGGTCTGCGCCGCGGGCACGAGGTCGCGGAGCTTGAGCCGCTGGTAGATGTAGGACATGGACTTCCCGATCTTGGCGGCCAGGGCCTCGACCTCCAGGTTCGTGCGCGTGAGCAGCGTGAAAAAGCCGTTGGCCTCGTCGAGCGGGTGCACGTCTTCACGGTGCAGGTTGTCGAGGGTGACGATTTCGAGGAACTCATCATCTCCGAGCTCATGCACCAGGCACGGCACCGTTTCCAGGCCCGCGCGTTTGGCCGCGCGATACCGGCGATGACCGCCGGCGATCTCATAGTGATCGCCAACAGGACGGACCAGCAAGGGCGTGAGTACGCCGACCTGCCGGATGCTCTCCGCGAGTTCGGCAAGGGGCGCCTCCGCGAAGTGGCGGCGGGGATTCAGCGGCGACTCGTCGAGCGCCACAAGGGGGATGTTGATGATCTCGGTCATGACAGCCTCATTTTATGGTTGGCCGATTTGATCGCGCGCGCCGTGGCCCGGATCTCGCGCGCCAGGCGCCAGAGGCGCCAGCGATGGCATAGGGTTTTCACGCATCAGTCTCCGGCGCATCCTCGGGACCCATCTGGTCCCACCAGTCCTGGCAAAGCGCGCAGCGGCATTCATAAGGATGATTGCTGGCCTCATCGAAGCGGCATAGCTCTTCCGGCGTCATGCCGAGTGCGTTTTGCAGTTTCTCTAAAACGCCATTCAGGTCCATCGTGATCACCTTGATTTCACCCATGCAGTCCTCCTAGAAGGGTAGGTAGCCCCATTGATCGCAGCCGACCGCTTGCGCCTCGGCCGGTACCACCGTTTGCCAATGCGCGCAGCGGCTGCTGTTTGCATCGAAGTTCTCGCACGCCGCGCAGGGCGTGTGCTCCGGCAGCGTTTCCACGATCGCGAGCGCCGCCTGGAGCTTCTCGCGCATCTGCTGCTTTTCATACGGTGTGACGTTCATCGAACTTGACTCCTATGATGGTTGGGTACGGCTGCGTCTCGTCGACCAGGATGGTGCTCGGCGTGCGCAGTTCGTCCGTGCGCAGCATGGCCTCGTCGATCGTCCCGGGCGGTTCCACCTGGGACCCGGCACGCTGGCGCCACCAGAGCCGCGCCTTGCTTCTCGCAAGACCCTGGTGCTCGAGGCACACCCACTCACGGGCCACGACACGCATGCCGGCGTGATAGCTGACTCTGAGGCTCGTGGGGGACCCTGGCTTGTGATGCTCGGCGTAGCTCACGTGCAGATCGTCATACGCCTGGGACGCGGCCTCGTCGCGCATGATGGGCTTCGCGCTCGCGGTGGCCGCGTGCGCGGGTTCCTCCGGGAATACATAGCCGCAATCGGCGCAGTAGGCGGACTTGGGGTGCATCTTGGCATCGCACTCCGGACACTTCTTGTGCGGGGCCTCCCCGCCGCCTTGGCCGCTGGGCGCGTTCGGCGGCCGCACGTCATCCACGGGCCCATGGCGGGCGACATTCCCCGCGAAATCCAGGACGAGGCAATCGCTCTTGCCGGGCGCCGTGCGCATGCCGCGGCCAGCCATCTGCAAATAGAGCCCGGGTGACTGCGTGGGCCGCAGGAACGCCAGGAGGTCGATATGCGGGGCGTCGAAGCCCGTGGTGAGTACGTCCACATTCACGAGCGCGCGGAGCTTGGCGGCGCGGTAATCGCTGATGATCGCGGCGCGTTCGGGCGCCGGCGTCTCGCCGGTCACGAGTGCGGTGGGGATGCCCAGCGCGAGCAGCGCGTCGCGGACGTGCGTGGCATGGCGGACGCCGGCGCAGAAGAGCAGCCACGCCTTGCGATCCGCGCCCAGGGCCGCGATCTCGGCGCACGCGGCCTGCGTCACCGGCGCCTGGTCCACGGCATCCTGCAGGGCGCCTGGGACGAATTCGCCGTTGCGCTTGGCGATGCCCTCGGCGTGCAGGCGTTCGCGCACGGGCGCGGTCGTGAGGCGCGCGAGATAGCCATCCTCGATCAGCATGCCGACCGGCACCTCGTAGGCGATGTCGGTGAAAAGCGCGCCCTCCCCTTCGTGCAGCAGTCCGTGGCCCAGCCGGAACGGCGTCGCGGTGAAGCCGATGATCTTGGTTGCCGGGTTCAGCTGGTGCATGGCGTCCAGGAAGGTGCGGTACATGCCCGTTCCCTTCGGGGGACACAGGTGGCACTCATCGATGAGGATGAGATCGTAGGACCCGAGTTCCTCGGCCGATCGGTAGACCGACTGGATGCCCGCGAAGGTGATGCCGTCGCCGATGTCGCGGCGACGCAGGCCTGCACTGAAGATCCCGGCCGGCGCCTCCGGCCACAGGCGCACCAGTTGAAGGAAGTTTTGCTCGATCAACTCCTTGACATGCGTCAGCACCAAGATCCGCGAAGTGGGCCACTGCGCGAACACCTCGCGCACGAAGGCCGCGATGATCACGCTTTTTCCCGAACCCGTGGGCAACACTATCAAGGGATGGCCGGACGTGTGCTCGAAGAATCCATAGAGCGCATCGATCGCCTCGCGCTGATAGGTCCGCAACTCCATCATGACGCGGCCTTCACGGTGGCGTTGAAGGTCGCACGCAAGGCCTCGACCCCGGGATCGCCCAGGACGGCCGCTCCGGCGCGCCACTCGGCGCTCGCGTAGGAGAGCGGCCCCGGGGGACCATTTTTGATCACGCGGCCGTCTGGCAACTGGTAGGCGATCCAGTTGGCCTCGGGGGACGCATCCACGGTCGGAAAGCGCATGAGCGCGGGCAGGTAGCGATGCTCGGCGCAGCCGGCCTTCTGGGCGTCGAGCGGAATGTCCGCCCCCCACCGAGTGCAGGACCAGCGGGCGTCACCCTCGCGCTCGGGCGTGGCGTGGATGCAGGTGCGGCAGGAAATCTCCGGCAGCTGCTCGCCGTGGCAAGTAGGCGCGTGGTCGCAGAACTTGCACTGGTACCAGGTCGGATCCTCGGACAGGCGCGCCGGCGGCGTATCCGCGAAGATCACGCGCTCAGCCCGGGCCAGGAGCTTTAGATACAACGCGCCATCGGCCTCGACGCGCTCGCCGTGGAGTTGATCATCGTCCTTGCAGACCGCCAGATAGTAGGCGCGGTCCGTCTGGGCCCAGCGCATGTAGCACTGCATCTGGGCGTAGTGTTCGGGCTTTGCCTGGGCCACACCCTTCTTAGTGAGGTCGGCAAAGGATTTGGCGTTGTGGGTCTTGAACTCGCCCACATGCCACTTTTTGGGGGCCTCGACGAGGCCTTGGATCATGGCATCCAGTGAGCCGCCGAAGTGGCCGGAGAGCTGGCTGTAGCGGATTTGACGGCCCGTCTTGGGATCCAGTGTCACGACCGTGACGCCTGCGGAACGCAGGAGCCGCGCGAAGGTATCCTCCTCGCGCGCGCCGCGGTCAAAAAGCCGGAGCATGCGGCCGGAAAAGCCCGGCGCAGTGCTCCACCGAAAGGAATACCAGAGCTCCCGGTCGCACGCGCGCCCGATGAGCGACGCCCCGAGGTGCGGACGGCGCCAGTCGGAGGCCTCGGCCACCACCGCGCGATCGATGGCCGCGGTCGTGGTATGCGTGTTGTCCGGGAGCTTCGGCATGGCGGCTTACTTCCGCGCCCAGGGGGGCGGGCTACCGGCACTCGCGGCATGAGCGGCCTGCGCGGTCTGCGCCGGAGTGGCCTTGGGCGCGGCGGTCTGAGCGCGGGCCACCGTGCGCGGCGCGGCAGCGGGAGCGGCCCCCGTGGCCGCGGGCTTGTAGCTGCCGACCTGGTTGCTGTCTCCGTACTCCGGCGACTTGCGGATCTTCACGGTAGCGACCAGCGGCCGGTCGTGGAGCTCTCCGGAGTCGTTCACGCGCATGACGCCCACCGCGTGGCAGATCTGCGAAAGCTGGCGCTGCGCGATCTCGACCGCCTTGGCGTTCGAGTTCACCAGATTCAGCCGGTCGAAGAACAGCCGGTCCTTGTAGGGCCCGTCGATCACCTGCAGGGTGAGGTTCAGGTACTGGCCGTCGCCGGCCTTGGTGGCCTTGAGCTCCGAGTCGACGATCATCGCGAGATAATCGCCGGCCGGCAGCAGTTCGTAGGCCGGGGTGGGATCGACGCCCGAAGCGTCGAAGGTTTGGTTGAGTTGGGCCATGGGCAATGCTCCTGGGTTGAGGGTTGGGTTAGGCTGCGTTGGACTGGGTGGATGGCGCCAAGGCCTCGGCCAGCGCCGCCCACGAAAGCGGCAGCGAGTCCGGAAGCGAATAGCGGTTCTTGGCGAGGAACGCCGGCTTTTCGGTCGTGTACATCAACCGCTCGCCGGTGGTAATGCCGCGCGTGACCTTCTTGTCGAAGCCCACCTCCTCCTTCTTCACGATGGTCTTGTAGTTCGCGAAGAGGACGAGATCGGACCACTCCTGCAGGAGCGAACTGCTGCGCTCCTGGAGCTTCGGCATGTAGCGCTCGTAGGGCTCGACCTCGGGCGAGTCGAAGCGCTTGATCTGGCAATGCGCCACGATGATAGTGGCGATGCCCTTCTGGTCCCGCAGGGCCGTGAAGCCCGCGAGCACATTGCGCCAATACTCGGCGGCAATGACCGCGCCCTTCCCGTAGGCGAGGTCCTTGGCCTCGTAGCGGGCGTTGATGTCGGTCGAGATCAGGTTTTCGAGCCAGTCGGCCGAGTCGAGCACGACCGTCCTGAAGGCGTGCTCCTCGGAATAGAGCGCGGCCAGGGCGTCCAAGACCTCCTGGTAGGTCTGCGCCAGCGGGAAGTGATCGACCGCAAGCGCCCCCAGGCCGTCTTCTGTCTGGATGAACACCGGGTCCGGGGCCGAGGCGCCGAAGGTGGTTTTGCCCAGGCCATGGGGCCCGTAGATCATGATGCGCGGGGCCTTGATGGCCGTCGCGCGCTGGATGGTCGCAAGGGAAATAGCCATGGTTACGCAGCCTCCGTGGGCTCGAATCGCACGTCGATGGTGGGTTTGGCGGGTTTGGTGGTGACGGCCTTGGCGAGCGCCGCGAAAAATGCGGGCTCGTTCTGCTCGATGTAGCGGTACTCGCGCAGGTTCAAGGATGGCTTGTAGGTGATCACGCGGCGCAGGATCTCCGCGGGGATCTCGGCGTCGAGGGCGGCCACGCGCTCGGCATCGAGCGTGCGGGTGAGTTTGGTGCTCACGGTGACCTTGTAGGACAAGGCCTCCGCGTGCTCCGTGCCCTCGAGCGGCAATGCGCGCTGCTCGTTCATGAGGGCGACGAGCGCGTGCTCGGCGTCCAGGCGCGCGGCCGCGGCCTCCTGCTCGCGGGCCTTGGCTTGGAGCCAAAAGGCGGCCGCGATGGCCATGCGCTCCGGGAGGGTCTTGGGCGCGCTCTTGGGGGCGGCGTGGGCGGCTCCCCGACGGCGTTCATGCAATGCGGTGCTCATGTGGGCAATCTCCTTTCAGGTGGAACAGCGGGCGGCACGCACCCGCTGCAGGCGGGCGCGGATCTCGGCATCCACGCGCTCATCCCCCTTGGGGGAATAGCGCGGGTGCAAAACCCAGTTAGGCGGCCGCTTGGGGGCCTGTATGCGTTCCAGCCAAGCGGTGCGTTCTCGTGTTGCGTGGTCGTACATGATGGGTGTCTCCTAACGAGTGGCGGCGCGGCGGCCGGAGAGAAGGTCGTCCATGAGGTCTTCCACGGCTGTGGAGATATCGCGGAGGTGTTGGGCCTCGGGCGAATTGCTATGAATCATCAGCGAGGCGCCGTGCGCCATGTCGCTGATGGCGCGATAATCCTCGACGCTCTCGGCCCGGATGGCGCGGTCCAAAAGGCAGCGATTCAGCCAGTCCAGGGAAAGTGACAGCTGCGGCCTAGAGTTCATGGCGGTTTTCCAGCACCTTGACGGTGTGTGCGTCGATCAAGGCGTTTGCGCGCCGGCGAAGTGTTTCCGCGGCTGAGATCAATTGGCCCTCTCTCCGTGCCCCCAAGAGCATTTCCAGTGGTCCCACGAGCTCCTCCCATGATTCGATGAGGGCCTCCTCCTCGATCTCGCCCCGGATCACAGCGAACCGGGCCTGCGCGGGTTCGTCGTACGGACACGCGCCCTTGCACAAGCAATCCTGCTCCGCTGGGTCTTCCTGGGTCGCCGGGCGCTTGAAAAGGTGTCCGCAGTGCAGCTCGTCGCACTCGCCCTTGGCGAGCATCAAGGTCTTGGCTTCGTCGGGGCTCATGCGCCCTCCTTCGCCTGCTGCGCGAGGAACATGCGCATCTGCAGCTCGCGGATGGTGGGATCGGGATCGGTGAGACCCTCGATGATGCCGCACGCGATGAGCAGCGCGTGGCGGTAGGCCTCGGCAGTCAACCGGCGATCATTGGTGAGGGCGTGACCCTGGGCGAGCAGCGCGTCGCAAAGGCGTGGCTTGTCGGCGGTCATGCGACCTCCTGCACGAGCTGCCAGGTGCCGGCGGCGAGAGCGGCCTCGAAGCGGCCGCGCTCGCAGATGGCGAGATCGGTGGGATCGACGACGCCGATCAGGGTGACGTGATCGGCCGCATCGGTGACGCGGTAGGTCGTCTGCTCATCGATCAGACGGTAAAGCTGGCCGTCGGTGATCATGCGAACACCGCCGCGACTTGGGCGGCCTGCTGGGCTTTCGCCATCGCCTGGGCGGCGATGCGCGCGGCATGGCGATCGGCCGCCTCGATCAGGTCGCGCGCCTCGGCCGGCGTGACCTTGATCAGGCCGTTGTGAGGCACGAACTGATAGATCTGCGTGCCGGCCAGGTTGGTGAGGAGGTAGGCATCCGGGGCATAGTCCCCCGGGGTCGGGATGGCGCGCTGCACCTTCAAGGTCAGGAAGCCCACCTTGACGGTGGCGCCGGCGGTCCAGTTCTGGGTTGATTGCTTGATCATTGGGTTGGTCTCCAAGGCTCATGTCGAGCTCATGGGAGAGAGAATACAACCGCCGTTGTGTTCTGTCAACAACCAAAGTAGTACATGGAGAAATAAAAAAAGCCCCGGGAGGGGCTTTGGGAACAAAACAATTCTTATGCTGGCGGATGAACACCCTGAAGCGGGCGTAATGGCAACGTTGTTTGGGCGCCTGTCATCCCTCCCTGCGCGCGGAATTTCAGAGACGATACAGGAACGTACGACGGCACATTGAAAGCGGCCTGGATCATGCGAGGAATCCCAGGATTCATTTGTGCAAAGCTCACCGAGTGGTGAAGATACGCGTCATCGCTCGAGGCTGAATATCGTACGCCAGATGGGGATATAAGCCGAAACTCCGCATCACCAAGCACGACAGCGCTTTTTTGATCATTCTCAACCACCAGTTTGACGATGACGAAATGGCCCTGAGTGTGGAACACCTGGAAAGGAGTTACTAAGGTGGGGGCCACGCGCACCTGGTAGATCACGAAGGTCACGCCGCTGACCGTTTTCCCCCAATATTGGACGTGGTTAATGTCGAATGGGGTATAGTTGGGAGTGGGCGCACTTGCAGGGGTTGTACTTGGCTGTGCAGGTGATGGCGTGCCCCCATTGGCGCCGGACGGCATCACGATCGTTCCTATAATTGCGATAGCACCCATGATCATCAGGAAACCCCCGCCATACCTGATAATGGCGCTCGGTTTCTTTTTCTGTTGTTGAGACATCTTATTGGCTCTCCCGATTGTGGCGCGCCCGCAGGCGGATACGCTCGGTCGTGCAGTTGGCGTTTGAGACGGTCTTGGTAAAACGCTCGAGGCGCACCATGCAGCTCTGAACATTCAGACCGCCGTTGCCATCGCTCGAGACGCTGGTGACGAACGGTCCCGCATAGGACGCACACCCCTGCAGGGCGAATGCCGCGCAGGCCAGGACGAACAGACGATTCATACCGCTCCCCTTTCTTGTTGTAAGCCTTAGAGGCATAGCCGAGGGGGCGAAGGAAGTCTAGGAAGTGGAGGCTAAATCCAGTGAAAACCTTTGGCCATCAAGGCTGCGAGCCCCAATGTGACGGTAATAATTGCGCCAAACAGGATGCGAAAATCGACCGTCCGAATTCTGGTGATCTGTTGGCGCATCTCGCGGATGTCGGTGCGCGTCTCAGCTACATCGGCTTGAATGTGCCGAACGTCGGCCTTGATTTCCCCGATGTGCGCGAGCATCCGCGCCTCAACGGTCTCGAGCCGCGCGTCGAGCTCTTCACGTGAAACGAAATTGGAATCTGCGGAATGGGTCATGGATTTAATAGTAACAGATCGGCTCCCATTGGCTAGCGTCTGGAGGCTGAAAACACTTTGAGCCCGCGTAGATGCGGCCAAAATATAGCGGTTCCCTCCTTGGACGGCCAGGATCGCCCCAGGCGCGTCTGTCTGGTGGGTCAGAGCCAACATTACGCTTGCCCCACTTTCGCCTGATCATCGAGGGCCTGGGTAATAGCCCCAACAAGCGCTCGCGCAACGGTGTGAGTCAACACGAGGCTTCCCGTCATCACGTTCTTGGTGCCCGGTCCGTCTCCTTCTCCGTCGGGTTCACGGTGACCAATCTCCACCGTCAAATCCACTTCAGAGACCTGAATCCGGAGGGCCCCCACATAATCAAAGTGGTAATCGGACGCGCGCTCAAAGCGGTTTCCTGCAGGGGGAGCTGCCATTCGTTTTGTTTCGACGCTCATGTAAATCTCCTTTATTCAGTTTGCCATGTCTACCGTAAAAACACCTGCCGCTTCTCCACCACCACACCCACGATCGTGGCGTTCCCATTGATCGGCACGACCGGATACCTGGCATTAAGGGGCTTCAGGAACTTCTGCGGCCCGTCAATGACGAGCTGCTTGAAGGTCGCCTCGGCCGCGTCATCCAGGCGCACGATCACGAAATCCCCGTGGCGCGCATCGAGCTCGGGATCGACGATCAAGGTCTCCCCTTCCGTGAACCGCGGCTCCATCGAATCCCCGCGCACGGTGAGCGCGAAGGCGCAGGCACTCACGCGCGTGCTCGGGCTCACCCACTCATCAGCCACGCCTGGTGGATAAGGCTCCGTGCATTCCGTCCAATTCCCGGCCTGGACCCAGGAGATGAGGGGGATGGGCGGCCGGAGGTCGGGGCCCGGGGCCGTATTTTTGGTCAATGAGTCTTGCTTCTGTTGCGCAAGGGCCGCCAACAAGAGTTCTGTTTTGGCATCGCTAGGAAGGTCCGAACCGGTACTCATATACATAACAGTTGGCATCCCGCTGGCCAGCCAATCCGGACTGACTTTCATCACTCGCGCAAGCGCCACCACGAAGCGTGAGCTACTGGTGGCGCTCTTGGAACGCTCAGCCTTCTGAATGGCTTGTTGACTTATGCCGGCCAATTTTGCGAGCTGAGTTTGCGTCAAGTTGGCTGCAAGCCTCGCTTCGCGGAGGCGTTCGCCGAATGTCGTGAGCATGCGCGCGACGGTACAACGTTTGTTGTCTATCTGGCAAACAACCGCAGGTGTTGACATTGAACAACCTCCGTTGTATTTTCAGCACCATGAGCGCACTTGAACGAGCAGTTGAAATTTGCGGAGGTCAAACGGGGCTGGCTCGCGCCTGTGGCGTGAAGCAAGCCCATGTCTGGAATTGGCTCCGGCGTGATAAGCGCGTCTCGGCTGAAACCGCCATCCAGATCGAGGCCGCGACCAAAGGGGCCGTGACGCGCGAGGAGCTTCGGCCCGACATCTTTGCGGTTCCGAGAGTTCGTCGGCATGATTGATTCTTTTCTCACGACCACTCCTCCTAGTGGGTATTCCCCCTCAATCCAGAGGGGGCTTTTTCCATGAGCCAATTATCCGAGACCCCGCAAGAAAGAGCCCGCAAGGCCTTCGCGCGGGTCTTGCAAGTGATGGGTGAGCCAGGACGCCAGATTGCGCTGGCCGCAACCCTGGGCACCTCCGAAAGCACTATTTCCCGCTTGAAAACCGAACGTCTCGAGGACTGTCTCACCCTCCTCTACGCGCTCGGTTTCAAGGTGGTCGAATCGACAAGAATCTGCGTGACGCCCACGGCGCTCGAATTCATGCGCCAGGTCACGAGCCGGGCGCTCGCGAACGAGTGCGCCGATTTATGGGACGACGGGGAATAGATCGTTGATCCGGCGCGCTGCCAGGATGGCGGCGCTGTGATGTCAGGGACGTCGCGAGAATAAAAAAGGCGGCGAAAGGGAGATGGCGGAAACACCCCCACAATTCGGCAACCTCGGCCGGCTCTTTCCGGGCGGCTTCGCGCCGCTGCGCGAGGTGCTGCCGGAGGATCCGTCCGCCGTGTTCCTGCGCACCCTGCAGGCCGATGGGCTCTTGGTCGAATCCATCGCCGGCGGCGACCTGGTGCGCGTCGGCACGAAAGAGGACCGCCGCGGACAAAAGAGCGGGTGGTACATCTACCACGCCGATGGCCTGCCGGTGGGGATCTACGGGGACTGGCGCGCGGGCTGGGAACGCGTCTGGTGCGGCAAGACCCGCAGCGATCTCAAACCCGCCGAATACGCCGCGCAGCAGGCCGCGATCGCGCATGCCCAGGCGGTGCGCGCGCAGACCCTCAAGAAACGCCACGACCAGACGGCGGCGCGCGCCACGAAACTCTTCGAGGGCGCCGACCTCGCCACGGTTCACCCCTATCTGACCACCAAGGGCGTGGCGGCGCATGGCTTGCGGATCCGCCATGGGGTGTTGCTGATCCCCTTGTGCAACAGCCGCGGTGAGATCCGAACGCTTCAGCGCATCACCCCCGACGGCGGCAAGCGCTATCTCGCCGGCGGCGAGAAGCATGGCAATTTCCACCTGATCGGCGCGCCCCGGGGTGTGATCCTGATCTGCGAGGGCTACGCGACCGGCGCGAGCCTGCACGAGGCGACCGGGCATGCGGTGGCCGTGGCCTCGGACAAGACCAATCTGGCGCCGGTGGGGAGCGCCCTGCGGGCCCTCTATCCGGCCGCGCGCATCGTCTTCTGCGGTGATGACGACCGCTGGAAAGATGCCACCCAGAACCCGGGCGCGCGCGCTGCCGAATCGGCCGCGCATGGCGTTTCGGGCGCCACCTGGATCCTGCCGCAGTTTCGTGACGATGCCACCCATCCCACCGATTTCAACGATCTCGCGCAACTGGAAGGACTGGGCATCGTGCGCGCGCAGGTCGAGACCGCGGTCCCGGCCACGCTGGACGCCGCCCCCGCCTCGCTGTGGGCCGATCAGCCCGTACCCGTGCGCCAGTGGCTCCTCGAGGACTGGATCCCCATGCGGCAGACCACGGCCCTCTACGGCGACGGCGGCGTGGGCAAGACCCTGCTCGCGCAGCAGCTCGCGACGGCGGTCGCCAGTCACCGCGGCTTTCTGGGGCTGAAGCCGCAAGCGGGCGCCGTGCTCGGGATCTTCTGCGAGGATGACGTGGACACCCTGCACATGCGCCAGGACGGCATCAACCGGGCGCTTGGCATCGGCTACCGCGAGCTCGCCGAGTTCCATGTCGCAAGCCGCGTGGGCCGCGACAATCTGCTCATGACCTTCGATGGTCACGACGCCGGCACCCTCACCCCTTTCTGGCACGAGATCGACGCCCTGGTGGCGCAGCTCCACCCGGTGCTCGTGATCGTCGACACCGCCGCCGACACCTTTGGCGGCAACGAGAACATCCGACCGCAGGTCCGCCAGTTCGTGCAGCAGGCCCTGACGGCCCTCGCGCAGCGTTACGAATGCGCGGTCCTGTTATGCGCCCATCCCTCCGCCGCCGGTCTCCAGAACGGCCAAGGGACGGGAGGATCGACCGCCTGGTCGAACTCCGTGCGCAGCCGCTTGTATTTAGCCAAAGACCAATCCAGCGACCGAACGATCCTCACCCGCAAGAAATCCAACTACGCCGCCGCTGGCGAAGAGATCCCGATCCTGTACGCCGAGGGCGCGTTCCTCCCGTACACCCCAGGCGACCTATCGACCATGCCACTCACCGAGCGCGCCATCGAAGCCGATTTCATCGACCTACTGAACGATCTGAACGCCCGTCACACGCGGGTCTCCGACAGCCAGTTCGGCCGTCGCTGGGCACCCGCCGTCATGCACAAGGTCTTGGGTCAGCGGGGCCAGAAGCGCTGGACGATCGAACAGCTCGATGGGGCCATGGAGAGGCTCCTGCAGCGGAAGGAACTCCGCATCGAGATCGACCCGCGCAAGGGTACCCGCTGGATCATTACCGCCCTTCGGGAGGTCCCCCATGAAGACGCCTGATCGCCTGTTTGCCGGACCTCATGCCGAACCTTGCCGGACCTATCGGCAAGTTATTGATATGGCACATAAAGACCACAAAAACCGAGCCGTGGAACATACTTATCCACAATTTATCAAGCGATTGATCTTTAAGGCTTTTGCCGTGGAACCATTGGCGGTCATGAAATCAAGCGTGCCGGACCTTGCCGGACCTATCGCTAAGTCGTTGATTTCATTATGCCGAACCTCATTTGCCGAACCTGCCGGACCCCTCGCTAAGTGCTTGATTTCATTATGCCGAACCTATGCCGGACCTACCGTCTCCCCCTATAGGGGGAGAGAGAGGCCCACGGATTGGGGCCTCTCTCTTGGGGAGCGCAAAAGGCGGCGGCGCGGGGGTGGAGCGTGAGCTGGCAGCGGGTGGTCGACGGGAGCGAGTTGCGCCTGGTCGACGGACCGACCTGGGACGAGCTCGCGGTGACCGAGGGGCTGCGCGCGGTGTGGGACGAGAAGCGCCAGGCCTACCGGCTGCTGGCCGACGACCGCGAGGTGGGCGCGGTGATTGCGAGCGGCAAGGGATGGGAGACCGCGTGGTGCGGTTTGCGCCCGGGCCGGTCGCGGGATGGGGTGCGGTTGGCCTTGCGCCAAGAACCGCCGCCGGCGGATCCGGTCATGAGCCGGGCCGTGCGGGCGGCATTACGGGAAGACATCCTGGCGCCGTGGCGGCCGCAAGACCTGCCGCCCACGCGCCACTGACGGGGAGACGAAGAGCATGGCGAAACTGAGCATGCAGGACCGCGAGGCGATCATCTCGCTGGAAGCGGTACGCGAGGCCTTGAGCGAGTTGGAGGCGCTGGGCCACGCCAAGGAGGACGCGGGGGTCACTTTCAGCGCCGGCATCGAGGCGGTGGCGGTAAAAGCCGGCATCGAGCCCGCGGTGTTGAAGCGCTTCGTGCAGGCCCGCGTGAAGGACACGGCGAAGAAGCTCGCGCAACAAGCGGCTCAACTGCAGCTCTTGTTTGACGAGTTCGGGAGGGACGCATGATTCTGGCGCTCACCCTCCCCTGGCCGCCGAGCGTCAACGAGTACTGGCGTCACCCGGGCCGAGGACCGCTCGCCGGACGTCACCTCATCAGCGCCGAGGGGCGCACGTATCGGCGGACTGTGCGATCGCTGCTCCCGGCCCTTCAGCCGCTCGGAGAGCGCCTCCACGTGGTGATCGCGGTCTATCCCCCAGACCTGCGCAAGAGGGACCTCGACAATTTGCCCAAGGGCATCCTGGACGCCCTCACGCATGCCCTCGTGTGGACGGATGACGAGCAGATCGATCACCTCGAAATCCTGCGCCGCGAGGTGGTGAAGGGCGGACGCATCGAGGTGCTGATCGCGCCGATGCCGCGCGTGGGGCTCAGCGTGGCGGAGAAAGTGGCATGAGCGAGCTTTCCTGGACCGCGCGCGCGCCCTTTCAAACCCGCTGGGAGGCGGATCGGCTGTTGGGGTTCGGCCTGTGCCAGGCGCCGACCAAGACCGGCAAGCCGTGCACGAAATACGCCGTGGGCGCCCATAAGCGCTGCCGGCGTCACAGAGGAGGACGGAGATGATCAATCGCAGATGGGATGACGTCGTCACGATTACGGTGTGGCTCGCGTTTTTGCTGGTCGCCGCGGGGATGATCGCCGGCGGATTTCTGACCGTGCGCCCGCGCGCGCCGCTGCCAGCGGTCCAGCGCGGCTTACTGGCTCACGGGCCGGTGTATCCGCAGATTGGCCACCGCGCCCTGGAGAACGGTCTGTACCGCAACGCAACGAGGGAGGGGTGAAGATGAGCCGCAAGAACGAGACACCGGAAGAGCAACAAGGGCGCCATCTGAAATGGCAGATCACCATGGCCAAGGCCATGGCGCCCAAATATCCGCGCCGCCAGGTCCACCAGAACGTGGTCATGCGCTTCGCGGACTGGCTGGTAGGCATCGAACCCCAGCACGCCGCCTATCTGCGCGGCAAGTTCTACGGGCGCGGGAAGCCGCCAGCGGCCGCTGGGTCGCGACTGCTACGCGCGCGCGAATGCGCTCGCCGGCGTCGGCAAATGGGGATCGGGTCATGACCGGCGTCTACGAACCCGAACCGCACACGCTGCCCTTGCTGCGCGCCTGCAAGGCCCATCCGGCCATGGCGCTTTGGTTTGGCGTCAAGGTCGACTACGAGGTGCCGACGATCTGCCGGGGCGGCCATGCGGCGGCCAAGCGCCACGCGCCCGAGCTGAAGGCCCGCGCGATGGCGCTCTTGACCGACGGGGTGAGCATCCTCGAGGTCTCCCAAAAGACCGGCATCAGCCAGGCGACGCTCACGGTCTGGCGCCGGCTGGTGATCCCTGATGAGGTGCGGCTCTCCCGCGCCAGCCATTCGCGCGAGAAAAAACGCCACGCGCTGGATCTCTTTCGCGCGGGCCGCACGATCGAACAGGTGGCGCGCGCGGTCGGCGTGCCGGTGAACACACTCAAGACCTGGCGGAGCGCTTACCGTGATGTCCTCTGATAGCCGGGCATTACCGAAGCCGGATTACCGCGATCCGGCCGAGGTCGTGGAACGGCGGGAACGGGAACGGCAGCGCGAGGCGGCGAAGCTCACGTGCGCCGGCTGCACGCTGAACCGGCTGCAGGGGGACGCCTACCGTTGCAGCCTCGCCATGCCGGACTTTCCACGCACCGGACAGGGCAAGTGCCTCTGGTGGGCGCCACGCAGGAGGGGGGCATGAATGGGATGCAGTTCGCCGAGGGCCTGGCGCTCTGCGCGGGCAAGTCCATGCACCCGTCGGGTGAGATCGGCGGCGGTGGCCGCGATCGTTGTCTGGACCTCATGGCGGCCCTGGCCAAGGCCGATGTGCCGGATCTGGCGCGCCGCCTGGTGCGCTGGAAATATCTCGACGATCCCGGCGAGTCGCAAGGGACGGTCACGGCGCTGCGCGCGCGCTTTCCGCTGCCGGATGCACTGCTCGGCGCGGCGATCTGGGAGTGGCTTGCGCCGGCGATCTGTCTCACCTGCTGCGGTGGACGATCCAACTCTGCCTACTTGGACGTATGCCCGGCCTGTGGAGGCACCGGCGTGTCGCAAGGCCGCAAGGGCGCGCCGGCGGGGCTCTCGCTCGAGGAATGGGGCCAGTGGGAAGGCCGGTATCGCCTGGCGTTGGATGGACTGCACGATCTCACGCGGCTGGCGTGCATTCGCGCGGCCGAGCTCTTGACCGAACCGGAGGAAGCGGCATGACCGATCCCTACGAGATCCTGGAGGTGCCGCGCGATGCCGATGCCGGCACGATCAAGCGCGCCTACCGACGCAAGGCGCAGAAGGCTCATCCGGACCGGGATCAAAGCACCGGTAGCCGCGATCGTTTCCGCGCCCTGCAGATCGCCTACGACGTGCTGTCTGATCCCGCGCGGCGTGCACGCTATGACGAGACCGGCGAGACGCACGAGGGCCCGACGATCGAGACGCAGGCTTTGGCCTATGTCGCGGGTCTTTTGCACGCAATGCTCGATGTGGTGGTGGACGTCGAGCATTTTGCCCTGGTCGTCCAGATGAAGAAGCAATGCGAGGATGAGCTGCGCAACGTCCGGATAGGGATGGCGAAGCTGCGCGACCTGCAGGGCCGTCGCCGGCGCGCCTTGAAGCGGATCTCGGGCCCACGCTTGGGCGCCATGGTGGAGGCCGAGATCCGCCAGTTCGAGGATGCGATCGCCAAGCAACTCGAGCGCGTGGAGATCTTGCAGATGGCGCTCCAGATCATCGACAAGCACGACTATCAGGCCGACGTCGTGATGCCGACGATGGACACCTATGCCTACCGCATAAGCCAGATTAACGCCCAAGGGGGAGTGATATGACGCAGGCCAGAACCATCAAAGCGCAGGGGGCCGCCCCCTGGGAGCGCGTCGTTGTTGCTGCGTGGCAGTCCACGGACCCGGTCGCGGCCCTGCAAAGCGCCGGCGACACCGCGGCACTCGGCGGCAACGACGTAGCGGCCGAGGCGATCTACCAGCTGATCGAGCTCGTCGCGGTCCGCAAATCCATCGTGGATGAGCAAGAGCGAGCCGCGCGGCTGGCCCAGCTTGAGCGCGAGCGGGCTATCTGGGAGAGCTGCATCACGCTCGTTCGGTGTTCACTCGATCAACACCGAGGGGGCGTCTTTCGCATGGTGGACATCCAGGTTTGCGCGCCTAGCGATACCCCTCCCTGGTTTTTCGATCTCGGTCGTGACATTGCCACGGCCACCGCGCGCACCGAGATCGCGGCACGATCAGGAGAAGCATTCAACCCAAACTTCAGCGCGGCTCCCATCATGGAGCGCCTGAGGAAAAGTCAGGCCGCTGCGGCTCAACGGGCTCGCAATGGCTTACTTGCGCGCCTGCGGCGTTGCTGGTCCAACAGACGCGAGGAGGCGTGAGAATGAAGTACACGAACGGAAACGTGGAGTTGCTCGATCTGGGCGACTGCCTCGAGCTGACACTGCCGGGTGAAGGCCACTCGTGGACCAGCAAGTATCCCTACACGCTCGCCGGCCTGCGCGATGCTGCGTCCTCGATGCACGAGTCGCTCGATGGCGAACTCGCGTTGGAGCTCCTGATCGACGCGGCCTACCGGCTGGGACAGAAACAACCTCTTGACGAGCCCGCTCAATCGGACTAAGGTCTGTGGCGCGGGCGAAAGTTGCGCCTTGCGTTCAGAATCCAGGCTGCCTTCGGGTGGCCTTTTTCATGCCCGGAGATCCTCCCATGACCGCGAAAAAGAAAGCCGCACCGAAGAAGCCCGCGCCTGCCAAAAAGGGCAAGTAGGGCCGCATGAAGAAGCCACCCCCGAAGCTCGTCTTGCGGGGGACGGCTAAGCCCTCGAAGCGCAAGGCGTCGGGCCATGTGCGCTTCTCCCCCAAGATCGCCGACGAGATCTGCGAGCGTCTGGCCAACGGCGAGTCGCTCATGCAGATGTGCAAGCAGCCCGGTCTCCCCCATCGCGGGAGCATCATGCGCTGGCTCTTGAGCGACGATCCCCAGTACGACGCCTTCCGCGCGAACTATGCCCGGGCCCGCGAGATGCAGGCCGAGGTCCTGGCCGACGAGACCATCGACATCGCGGACGCCACCAAGCGCGTCCGCAAGAGCCACGTGGCCATCGAGAGCGCGCGCCTGCGCATCGATGCGCGCAAGTGGCTGGCCGCCAAGATGCGCCCCAAGAAATACGGCGAGAAGATCACGCACGACGGGTCACTCGAGATCCGCCGCGAGGCGAAGGAGTTGACCGATGACGAGCTCGCGGCCCTCGCCAGCGCAGGCAGCGGCCGAGCTCCTGATCCGGCGAAGGGCGAGGACTAGCGCGCGAGAATTCGCCCGGGCGGTCGACATCCCGGGCAAGCCGGCGAGCGACGATCCCGACACCGAGGCCTTCGCGCCCATCGAGTCGGTGATGGCCGCGCACCACCGCCTGATCCTGGACAAGCTCGACGAGATCACCCAGAAACCGCACGGGCGGCTGATGCTGTTCATGCCGCCAGGCTCGGCGAAATCGACCTACGCGTCGGTGGTGTTCCCGGCCTACATCCTGGGCCAGCGCCCGGGCACGCGGCTCATCATGGCGTCCTATGGCGACGACCTGGCGCGCAAGATGGGACGCCGGGTGCGGTCGATCATCAAGCAGCCGCGCTATCAGCACATCTGGAACACGCACCTGCTGGATGGATCCACCGCGGCGCAAGATTTCGCGCTGGCCAACGGCTCGGAATGCATGGCGTGCGGCATCCTGTCCGGCATCACCGGCAACCGTGCTGCCGGCGTCATCATCGACGACCCGATCAAGGGCCGCGAGCAAGCGGACAGCTCGACGTTCCGCACGAAGACCTGGGATGCCTACGAAGACGACCTGAAGACGCGCCTCTTGCCGGGCGGCTGGGTCGTGCTGATCCAGACGCGCTGGCATGAGGACGACATTGCCGGCCGCATTCTGCCGGACACCTGGAAAGGCGAATCGGGTTCGATCCTGTGCAAGGACGGCAATGTCTGGGATGTGGTTTGTCTCCAGGCGCGCTGCGAGGTCGACGGCGATCCGCTCGGCCGGCGCCAGGGCGAATACCTCTGGCCCGAGTGGTTCGATCGCAAGCATTGGGCGCAGTTTGAAAACAACCCGCGCACGTGGGCGGCGCTCTATCAGCAGATCCCGGTACCGACCGGCGGCGGTTTTTTCAAGCCCGCGCTCATCATTGCGGCCGATGCCATCCCGATTGGCACGCGCTTTGTCCGCGCCTGGGACCTGGGCGCCACCGAAGGCGGCGGCGATCCGACCGCCGGCGTCCTGCTCGGCACGATGCCCGATGGCCGCTATTTGATCGGCGACGTGATCCACATGCAGAAAGGTCCGCATGAAGTCGAGGCCGCGCTCAAGGCCACGGCCTCGCGCGATGGACGTGGGATTGCGATCTACATCCCGCAAGACCCTGGGCAGGCGGGCAAGTCCCAAATCGCCTATCTGGCGTTGCAACTGGAAGGCTACCGCGTGCACGGCCAGATCATGAGCGGCTCCAAGATCACGCGCGCGGAACCGTTTGCCGCACAAGTCAATGTCGGCAATGTCGTCATGCTCCGAGCCGGCTGGAATCAGCCCTTGATCCAGGAGCTCGAAACGTTCCCTGTCGGCCGTCACGATGACCGGGTCGACGCGCTCTCGCTGGGATTCGATGCTTTGATCGATCGTCAAGGCCGCGCGCCCAGCTGGGGCACACTCGACTGAGGACCCTATGCCCGTACTGGACCGGATTCGCACTCTGTTTGCCCGGCGCAAGGCCGCTCCGGTCCGGGAGAGCTACATCTTCCCGCGGTTCACGCCGCTTGGTGCGCCGCTTGTGGACCACCAGGCGGTCTACAAGCCGACGCCGATCAACTTGCGGGCGTTCACGCGCACGACCTACTGCCGGCGCGCGATCAACGTCATCAAGGACCCCATCAAGCAGCTCGAATGGGAGATCCGACCGGCCAAGCATTACCGCAAGGACAAGAATACCGACCGCGACAGCCGCATCCAGGTCGCGACCCACTGCCTGCTGCATCCAAACGAGCAGGACGGCTGGGGCTCTTTCCTCGAGCAGGTGGTCGAGGATTACCTGGTCGGTGCGGGGTGCTATGAACAGCAGCTCTCGAACAACCCCGCGCGGCCTTTCTGGATGTGGCCGGTCGACGGGCTCACGATCCAGATTTATCCGCTGTGGGCCGGCGACAACAAGACACCGCGCTATTTGCAGGTACCCGGCTGGGGTGCCGCGGTCGGCAACGTCATGGGCGGCGTGCAGTTCCTGGATTCGGAGATGACCTACATCCGCCCGAACCCCTCCACCGGTGATCCGTTCGGCGTGGGCGCGGTGCAGATCGCGTTCGACACGATCGGCAAGCTCCTAGGTGTCGAGGAGTTCTCGGGCAAGCTCGCGAGCAACGCGAATCCGAACAACGCCTTGTGGATCAAGGGTCTTGATCCCGAGCAGAAGGCGTCCCTCCGCGATTTCTGGCAGAACGAGGTCGAGGGGCGCGCGTACATGCCGTTCTTCTCGACCGACGAGAAGCCCGAGGTGATGAAGTTCACCAACGGCGACGAGTCGCTCTATCTCAAGTACATGGACTGGCTGGCGCGCGAGATCGCGACCGCCTTTGGCGTGAGTCCGCAGAATCTCGGCCTCGAGGCGGACGTGAACCGCTCGACCGCCGAGGTCTCCGAGGACCGCGACTGGGACACGGCCATCAAGCCGACCGCCACGGCCATCGCCGATCACATCACGCGCCACACCCTGCACAAGCTGATGGGGTGGCACGATCTCGAGTTCCGCTTCACGGGGCTCGACCGCGAGGACGAGCTCGCCACGGCGCGCATCTGGCAGATCTACTACAAGACGAACCTCATGACGCCCAACGAGATGCGCGAGAAGCTGGGCCACGAAAAGCTCGTGAATCCGTTCGCCGACAAGCTTTACGCCGACACCGAGATCGCCACGCAGGCCGCCATGATGCTCGGCCAGGACCTGGACCCGAGTCTGAAGCCGGACCCGGGTTCGCCGCCCCCCATGAATCAACAGGAGAAGCCATGAGCCTCGACTATCACACCCTGACCGCGCTGCCGGGCGCCGCGCCGGCGCAGTCCGATCGCGTCGCCATCGGCATCATGCCGAATGTGGCCAACGTCGCGGGCGCGGCCGCCGGCGACACGGTGAGCACCACCGTGAACGTGAACGGCAACTTGCCGGCCGACTACGTGGTGAACGTCACCCCGAACCAGGCGGCGTTCGTGAGCGTCACGAACAAGACGCAGACCAGTTTCGACGTGGTGCTGACCCCAACGGTCTCGACGGCTACGATCGCCGCCGGCACCTTCGACGTCACGATCTTCGCGTGATGGCCAAGGACACGCGCAAACCGGAGCCGGTCAAACCACCGGTGACCGAACCCGTGGCCGCGGCGCCTATTGCCGCCGCCGATCTCGAGGCCGAGTTCCGCGCGGAGGTCACGCGCCGCTACCACGCCGCCGAGTCGGCCGCCGTGGTCGCCCTGCGCCGCGCCGATCACAAGGCGCACGCCAAGGAGACCGCCATCGCGAACGCGCTGGCCGGTGTCCTGAACGCCTGGCGTCAGCATGGCTGAACGCTGCGCCGGGCTCCTGTTTCGGGCGCCCGGGCCGAAGTATCTGCTGCTGCACCGCTCCGATCGCGACGAGTGGGAGACGCCCGGTGGTCACGTCGAGGCCGGCGAGACCAACGCCCAGGCGGCGCGCCGCGAGGCCTTAGAAGAGGTCGCCTATGATCATCAGGGCGATCTGCAAAAGCTCGACACGAACGAGTCGCGCAACGTCCGCTACACCTTGCACCTCGCGGACGTCCCGCAGGAGTTCGGGCCGGCGCTGAATCACGAGCACGACCAGTTTGCCTGGGTGGGCCCGCTTGAATTGCCCCAGTCGACGCACCCGCAGTTGAAGCGCGTGGTCGGGCGGCTACCGCACACGGTGTCCGGTTTCGGCCGCCCCACTGCGGAGGAGTTTAATCCGCAGCAGCAGCCCTACTGGAACCGCGACACGCACTATGAGACCCGCCGAGGGGGAAAGGTTATGCCGCCTGATGATCTCGACCAGCTGGCCCGCGAGGGCGAAAACGGCAAGGCCGTGGACGCCGCGAGCCTGTCCACCGAGGAGCGCAACGCGCTGCCCGGCTCCGACTTCGCGGTGCCGTCCAAGCGGGCGCTGCCGATGCACGATAAGACCCATGTGAAGCTCGCCTGGGACATGGTGGAGCGCACGCAGGGCTTGACCAGCGCCGAACGCGCGGAGGCCCGCAAGCGCATCTTGCGCCGGGCCCGCGAGCTCGGCGTCGACACCGAGGGTTGGCATGTGAAGGCCGCCATGGAGCTGCGTCTCGAGGCCATGAGCCTCATGCTTCCCGATGTCAAGGATCACCCGAACAAGGCGCCGTTCAGCGGCATCATGACCCGCATCGGGGTGGCGAGCGATCGGCCGCCCGGCGGCTCGGACGGCAAGCGCGTGATCCTGACGGCCGAAGCCGTCGATCGTGCCATTCCCTCCTTGCTCGGCATGGGCGTCGACTACACGCCTTCCTTCGACGGCCACGACCCGCAGAAGAAGATCGGCATCGTGACCGGCGCCAAGGCCAAGGGCAATGCCCTGCATGTCGAGGGCTTCTTCTACGCCTCCGATTTCCCCGAAGTCGTGGATCAGATCCAGGCGAACAAACGTTCGCTCGGCTGGTCGTATGAAATCCTCGCGGTGCGGATCGAGGACTTGCAAGCCAATCCGCTCGTCATCACCGAGTTCGTTTTCACGGGTGCGGCCGTTCTCCGAAAGGATGCGGCGGCGTACAGCACCACCACTATCGCTGCCAATGCAGAGGACCCAGCCATGCCCAACACTGTCACGCTCGAACAACTTGCCGAATCGGTCGCTGCGTTGACCAAGTCGGTCGCGGCCATCCAGGCCAGCGCCAAGCCCGTCTCCGCCGAAGGCGATGAGGAAGAGCGCAAGGCGCGCGAAGAGCGCGAGCGCGCGGCCCGCAAGAAGGCCGGTACCGAGACCGAAGAGGACAAGGACCGCCGGAATGCCGAGACCGAGGAAAAGCTCGAGGCCGAGCGCAAGCGCCGAAAGGTGGAAGCCGCCGGCATCAAGCACCACACGAATCGCATGCGCCGCATGGCGCTGAAGGTCGCGCGCCACAACCCGAACCTGGCGCAGGAACTGCACGACATGGCCGACAAGATGGACGCGGTCTACCCGTCGGGCGTCGACAATCCGGACAACGGCGCCGAGTACGGCGACGAGCACGAGTTCTTCTACGACGATCCGCTCACCAAGCCGCGCGGCATGGAGCCGCGCTACGATGACATCCCGGACATCAATGCGAACGCGCCGCAGCGCCGCAGTCTGTCGCCTGGGGCATTCGTGGCCAATTCGGCGCTCGGTCTGGACACCGACATGAGCGGCGCGGTCGCGGACCTCGATGCCACTCTGGACGCGGCCGGCATCACCGGGCCCGATGCGTTCAAGGCCAAGATGGAGCTTTTCCGCAGCATTCGGTAAGTCTCACGACGTCCCTCTCGTAGCCCGGTTCCTGCCGGGCTTTTTATGGTCCTCGAAGGAGCCAAGCTATGAGCAATCTTCAATCTGTGGGGTTCGTGAGCGCTGCCGAGATGCCGCGCGCGGGCTCGATGACGAGCATGGGCCGCAAGGTCCCGCGCGCCATCGCGGCCATTTTGTCCAATCCGCTGTCGTCGGACGAGGCGCGCGGGCGCGCCATCCAGGCGATGGCCGGCATTCAGAAGCAGCAGGCCCAGACGCTGATGGCGGCGGCGTCCCGCAAGGGCGTTACCGACAAGCGCCAGCTGATGAAGCTGCAAGCGGCCGCTCTGGACTTCCAGGGCCCCGGTGCGGTGGAAATCGGGCTCTTCGAGCGCGAGATCGTCGACCTGGTGCGCCGTAACTCGATCCTTCTGGCGCGCATGCGTGCCGTGAAGGCCTCGGGCCAGCCGCATCGCTACCTGGAGCAGACGGCGATCGCCACCGCGGCGTTCACCGATCCGCGCAACATCGCGCCGACCGCCACGGGGCCGACCCGCGTCGAGAAGTACGGCACGTTGAAGGCCATCGTCGCGCAGTCGAACCTCACCCAGTTCGACGTGGCGGTGACCAAGAGCCAGGGGATCTTCGGCGACATCGAGGCGCAGGATATTCACGATGTGGCCTCGGCCTGTATCGTCACCATGGCGGTCGCGGCCTGGTCCGGCAACGATACCAGTCTGTCGGCGCCCACCACCACGCAGTACATGGGGCTCCTGAACCAGATCACGACGCACGGCACGATCTCCATCGGTCAGTCGATCGTCGATGCCATCAAGGCCGAGGTCGCGGCCCTCATGGCGAACCAGACCTATGCGGTCAAGCCCACGGCCATCTACATCAACCCGGTGCTGGGGGATTTGATCGACCGCGAGGCGAAGGCCGGTCAGATTTACCTGGGCGACGCCCCGGTGGCGCCCGGTATGGTGGTCCGCTCGATCAACACGCAGGCCGGTCCCCTTCCCCTCATCCCCGATCCCTACATCCCGGCCACCCAGAACGGCTCGACGCAGCAGTTCGGGTTCACCGCGCCGGCTGCGGGCACGCAGAACCTGTTCGCGGTCATCCTGACCGAGGATCTGATCCAGCGGCCCTACATGCCGGTGGGCTACGAGTCGCCGTGGCCGCAGCTCTTCCAGCTCGGCTTGACCGGCAACCTGCAGGGCCAGTTCGTGGGCGTTCAGTACGACTGCGTGATCGCCAAGGCGGCGAGCTACGCGCATGCGATCCTGGCCGTCAACCGTCCGATCAATCTGGTCCAGTAATAGCGCCATGCGGGCGGTTTAGGGGGCTAGTCTCTAGCCCCCTCTTTTTTCTGGGGGTCCTATGGCTCAAATGCTCGACCAATCCGATGCCCACGTCCTGTTCGACGTCGGCTCGGCCGGCCAGCTCCTGCTCACCCCGCCTGCCATGGGGCTTGCGACCTCGGTCCCGGCGAGCGGTTCGGTCGTGTCCAACGTCATTCCCACGAACGGCAACAAGGCCTTCGCCTTCGGGGTGACGAGCAGCGAGGCCGGTACGGTCTCGATTCAGCGGTTTCTCGATTTCGCGGGCACCATCCCGCAGGGCGCGGCGCTGACCGCGTCGCTCACGGCCGCCACGGCCGCGGTCGTCAACGCCACCGACGGCGTGCCCTTTCAGTCGGTGCAGGTTACGGTCACGAATAGTGCCACGTCGGCCGCGACGTTGAGCGACACGGGCCTTCTGATCCAGTCGCACTGATGCCGTCCGCCTACCTGGAGTCGGCCGATTACGCCGCCTACGGCGTGCCGAATGCGACCGCGCAGCAGGTGCAGTGGGCCTCGGCCCTGATCGACGGCTATCTCATGCGCCGCGAGGGCCTGATCTACGAGGTCGATGGTTTCGGCAATCCGTGCGCCATGGCGTCCCCGGAGCCGACCTACCAGCTCACGGCGCAGGCGGCCTTCGGACCGAGTCCCACCACGGCGTTCACGCTGAACGTCTCGGGCCCGGTGAATCGCGCGGTGAACGGCGAGGTCCTGATCGTCGATCGCGGCACGTCCACCGAAGAAGCGCTGGTGATCCAGGTCTCGCCCACGCCGTTCACGAACAGCCCGAACGGCCTGGGGAACGCCCAATGGGGCAACGGCGGCAATCAGATCCAGGCGGTGAACCCGCTCGGGGTCGCCGGGTGCAATTTCGAGCATGCCTCGGGGGCCATCCTGCAGGCCGGGCTTACGATCAAGGAAGAGCACCTGATGCCGTCCGACCGGCCGCTTGCCACCCTTTATCGCACGCCGGTCGCAGGCGTCTTGTCGGGCCAGGGACGTTACGGCTACGGGCGTCGCGGCAACACCCAGTTCTATGCCATCCAGCAGTTCAATCTTTTGAACATGCTGCAGGGCTTCACCGGACCGCCGCTCTGGGAGCAGTTCCAGGTCAACATCAACAATGCCGATCCCGAGCGGGGCACCTTCTGGGCGCCGTCCGGCATCTTCCTGGCGTATTACTCGCGCGTGCGCATCTGGTATGTGGCGGGCTTCACCTACGCGGATCTGCCGGCGGTGGTGAAGCAGGCCTGCGCGCAGCTCGTCCAGGCCTTGCAGACGTACCCCGAGATGAGCGCCGGCAACATGAAGTCGCTGGGCGCTGGCCAGAACAGCATGCAGCGCTTCACGGCCACCCTTTTGGATGAGGATACCAAGCGCATGCTGAACTTCTACCGGGCGCGGATCGTGTGAGTTTTCTCTACCCCCGCACGGTCAGCGTGCAGCGCGCCACGCAGACCTTCTCGGCGACCGAAGGCGCGAGCCAGTCGCTCACGACGGTGCTCGCGAGCGTGCCGTGCATGATCGATGTCAAACGCCCAAAAGGCAATGCGATCCCGGTGGGCTTCCCCGGCAAGTCGAACACCGACGCGCCGATGCCCTATTGGTACATCACCTGCCAGGGATCGTCTGTGCCGACTGCCGGCACCATCCAGGACGCCGATCTCCTGACCGATGACGCGGGGCGCACCTACAAAGTCGAGGCGGTCTGGTGGACACCCATCGGTACCGTGCTCGCCTGCGAGCCTTACCGGCCGCACTCATGATCACCGTCGACGCAGCGCAAGCCCTGGACGAATTGAACGGCATCCTGCTGCGGCTTGCGGGCAAGGAAGACCTCTTGAACGCCATCGGCGAGCGTGAAGCGGAACTCGCACGCGACCGTATCATGAGCACCAAAACCGACCCCGATGGCGACCTGTGGACGCGCTGGCGTCCTTCCACGGCGCGCCAACGGTTGAAGAAGGGCAACGCCGGCCGCGGCATCCTATGGGATGAAGGCGACCTGCTCGATAGCATCTATTTCGCCTCGAGCGCCGACGGCATCGCGAGCGATGACGTATCGGTCTCCGAGGTCATGATCGGCACCGACAGCCCGATCGGCATGTATCAGCAGTTCGGCACCTATGGTCCCGGTGTGGGCCCGAGCGGCTACCACGTCCCCCCGCGTCCGTTCCTGGGATGGGAGCCTAGCGCCTTTGGCGTGTACGAAATGATGGCCGCGCGTTTCCTGGCTGGAGAGCCCCTATGAAAGTGACCGTTCCCAAGAATCACACGCACGCCGGCGTCTTCTATCCGGCCGGCTCCCTCGTGGATCTGACCGAAGCCGACGCCAAGTGGCTGGTGGGCGCCACCAAAAGCTCGCTCGAGGCCCTGGTCGCCAAGCAGGAGACGGTGGTGATTCCCGAGCCGCCAGCAGACCCCGCCGAAGACGAAACCGAAGAGACCGCGCCTAAGAAGCGCCTCTGGTAATGCCGCAGCTCTCGGCCGCCGCCCAGGATCTGTACACGAAGATCCAGGCGATTCCGGCGCTTGCGAGCTCCGCGGGTCTCGTGCTCGGCGGCAAGGAGCCCGACCCGGGCATGACCAAGATCCCGCTGCCGGCGGCATGGATTCTGCTCTCCCAGTTCGACAATGAGAACGTGGGTGCCCTTTTGAACCGGCCGCCCACGATTGCCAATGTCCGGGCCTTGTATGGCGTGATGCTGTACCTGCCGTACATCAGCCAGTCGGACTTGATCACCAATCAGCTGCCCCTTTTGGAACAGGTCATCGCGGCCATCCAGGGGACAGCCATTACCGGGACTGGTGCCTCTCAGCGCTGGACCCTGCATAGCGGCAAGCTCGTGCTGCTCAACACGGATCGGCTGGGTTACCACCTGATCTTTGAACTCTCCACTCCCCTTGTCTAGCGAGGCATAGTCATGGCGTATACCGATCTTCAATATTTCGTGGGCCAGGGCAAGATCCGCTGGGCCCCTCGGCAGAGTGGTGGCGCGATCATCGGGGGCTTCCAGTACCTGGGCGACTGTAATGCGCTGACCTTCGACTTCTCAAAGCAGAAGATGGTGGAGGTCGAGGAAAACACGACCGGCTTCGGTGGCACCGCGCTCTTCGCCTCGGTCGCCATCCCGCTCTCGTTCTCTCTCTCGATGGCGCAGTGGGGGGCCAACAACCTGGCGCTGGCCTTATACGGCAACGCCGCGGGCCCGACGGCGAGCGGCAACGTCACGAGCGAGGCCTTGACCCTCTACGCCGGCTACACCAACTATCTCCAGAACATCCAGCCCTCGGCCGTGGCAATCTCGACCGCCGCGGGCGTGGTGAGCGCCATCACGGTCACGCAGGGTGCGGGATACACCTCGGCGCCGACGGTCGCCCTCTCGGCGCCTCCGGCCGGTGGTGTCCAAGCGACGGCTGAGGCCGTGTTCCTCGGCGCGGCTGACATCGCCATCAACATCACGAACCCCGGATCTGGCTACACCACCGCGCCGACCGTCACGCTCTCCGGCGGCGGCTTTACCACGGCCGCGACCGCGACCGCGAGCATCACCGCCAAGACCCTGGTGGCCGGTACCGACTACCAGCTCTCCGAGCAGGGCCAGTTCGGCGATGTGACCGCGCTCCAAGGGGCTGGCAGCTTCTTCCAGTACATGGCGCCGAACACCCCGGTGCAGGTCACGGCGAACTACAGCTATGCGGCCAACAACGGGCTGATCACCATGCTGACCTCGGCGCAACCCGAGATCGCGCTGCGCTTCGACGGCCTGAACGTGGCCGCGACCGATGCCGGGCTCTTCGAGCCGTGGTCGGTGAACATGAAGCGCGCGCGCCTGAAGCTCACCAAGAACCTCGACATGATCAGCAAGAAGGAAGGCGTCCTCGATCTCGAAGGCATGCTGCTCTTCGATTCCACCGCCGCTTCTGGCACCAGCAACTATCTCGACATCGTGAAGGGGTGATAAGTGGCCGATGATTTGAAGGTGCTGTTCCCGGGCCAGGACATCACGGTCGGCGGTGAGACGCTGACCGTGAAGCCTTTCGCGTTCGGTCTCCTGCCGCGCGTCGTGCAGCTTCTGCGCAAGATCACCGACGCCCTCAAGGCACCATCCGTGGACGTGTTGCAGGTCATGGAGGCCGGTGGGTCGGATCTGATGGACCTGCTGGCCTTGACGACCGGCAAGCCGCGCGCCTGGATCGACGCGCTGCCGCTCGATGAGGGCGTCTTGCTCACCGGCACGGTGCTCGAGGTGAACCGCGACGTTTTTACGAAGGCCGTGGTCCCGCGGCTGTCCGGTCTATTCAGCGCGCTCGGGCTCGAGCCGTCGACTGGGGCGACGTCGTCGGAGTCCTCATCGCAGCCGGCCACCGATGGCCCGACATCCAGTCCTACACCCTAGAACAGATCAAGCTGTTCCAGAAGGCCGCTGACCGGCAGAAACGCCAAGAGGGGGCGAGCCGCATTTCGTACACCCGGGTTGCGGTGTGGGGTGAGAAGGACGACGTGAAAAAGATCCTCGAGGACCTTTCCGGAGACTGACGATGGCCGACATGAAAGTCTCTATGGTGCTGAGCCTCTTAGACGAGGCCAGCCCCAAGCTTCGGCAATTCGTCGCGGCCCTCGAAGGCCTCCAGAACATGTCCAAGACCACGAGCGACGCGCTCAAGGTCCTGGACGAAAGCTTGGGCGGCATCGGCGCCACCACCGGCGACGCCTTAGACGGGCTGCGGATGCTCACGCAGACCTTCGGGGGCATGAACCGCTCGACCTCGGCGCTCACCGATCGCCTGGGCGCCCTCGAGGACACCCTCGCCGCGGTCGGCGAGAAGATGGCCGCGATGGCCGATTCCATGAAGCTGTCGGCTGATAGCATGGCGGCCATGGCGGCGAGCAGCGCCACGGTGAATACCGGCCTCGCCGCCATGGGCACCGAGGCGGAAGCCGCGACCGGCAAGCTCCAAGGCATGCACGGCACCATGAAGGGCCTCGCGGAACTGTGGGGCGCCTGGAAGATGGGCGAAGGCCTCAAGGCCTCCGTCGACAAGGCCGTCGAGTACCAGAACACCAACCTCATGCTGCGGATGCGCAACCTGCCATCCTCGCAGCTCGCGCTCATGAATCAGGGCGCGCGTAGTCTGTCCGCGAAAATCCCCCTCCTCAATCGCAACGACGCCCTCGAGGCCGAGCTTGCGGCACAGCCCGGTCTCCCGGGTCAAAGCCAATTCTCCAAAAACATGCGCAACACCCTCCTGCCGGGCGTGACGCGGCTGGCGGTTGTCGCCAAGCAGTTTGGAGACAAGGCGTCGATGACCCACCGCATCCAGAACATCTTCGGCGTGATCGAGGCGATGGGTGGGGCCGAGAACGTCGCGCGTGCGCGCATGATCATGAAAGACCTGCGCGGCGGCATCATCGCCTCGCACGGCAAGCTCGACGTGCGCTCGGTGGAAACCGCCTTGCGCACCCTGAACGCCGGCGTCCGGACGAACGAGACCTCCAAGGAGTTCCAGACTCAGCTCGCGCTCCAGGAGGAAATGAAGGCCGCTGGCGGTGGCGGATCGGGCGGCAACACGCGCATCGCGACCTTGGCGAACAATATCTACATGGCCGCCAACAAGGGCCTGATGGCCAAGGGTGCGGCCGTGGTCCTGGAGACCTTGGGCTTGCTGAATCCCAAGGACGTGCACAAGTACGGCAAGAGCAGCTATTACGCGGCCCTGAATCCTGGGGCCTTAAAGGATGCGCAGCTCGCCTCCGGGTCGCCCATGGTGTGGGCGCGCGAAAAGGCGCTCCCGGCCATGCTCAAGTTCAGCGAGATGCACTGGCGCAAGTTTGGCTATAAGTCCGGGTCGGCCAAGGATTTCCAGAACCCGTCCGAGCAGGGTCGCGCGATCGCCGAGGTCGCCGCCTACCTCGCGAGTTTCCGGATGGGCGGTCAGCAGTTCGCCGGTGGCCTGGGCCTCTTGGGCAATCCGAACGTCATGGCCGCCATCGGCTCGCAGATGCACGCCCAAACGCAGGCGACCAAGCTCTCCGCGACCCAGGATCTGGGGCTTACCATGAAGACCCTGCATGGCCGCGCGCAGCAGCTCGACGCCAAGCTCACGAATCTGGGCATCCAGATCGGCACCGCCCTGCTCCCCGCTCTGACCAAGTTCGTGCATTGGGTGGCAACGGCGGTCAATTCCCTGACGGCGCTCAATCACCAGTTCCCGATCTTCAAGAAGCTCGAAGCGTGGGCCGGTACTCTGGCGGCCGTCCTCCTCGGCATCAAGGGCGTGGAGTGGCTCCTGGGGCTTCAACACGGCTTCTTGAGCCTCAAAACGGCCATGAACAGATTGAGCCCCGCAGTAGGAGGCGTGGTAGACGCCCTGAAGGCCGCGATCGCCGAGTTTGGCATCTTTGACGTTGCCGCGGTAGCGGCTATCGGGGCTGGTCTTGGGTATGCCATCGGCAAGATCTTCAACATGATCTTCCACTGGATCGGCAAGAAGCTCCATCTTCCGAGCCTGGGTGGGTGGCTTGCGCGCGAACTGCATCCGCTGAAGCAAGCCCACTACATCGCGCCGCACGGATTACGTCACTCGGGCTTCAATTCGCAGTTCTTTGTGCGCCAGTTCAATGCCCAGCATCCCTTGCACGGTGCGCCCACGGGGCCTGCGGAGATCGCGGGCCAGAAGGCCTACGAGGCGGCGCAAAAGACCCACGTCGAGGGCGGTTCGATCATCGCCAAGATGGGCGGTTCTTCGCCCACCGCCGCCCAGAAGGCCGCGCACGCCGCTGCGCATGCCGCCGCCGTCCATCACGCCCACATGGCGGCACTCGCGCAGCTCGTCTACGAGCAGTACCTGGGCATTTCCTCGCCGACCGCCGGCAAGATCGCGGCCATCCACGCCAAATATCAGGGCTACCAGAAGCAGTTCATCGCCCACGGGATGCTCCCGTCCTATGCCCAAGCCGGGATGGTGGCGACGCACGATATCGCATCGCTCAAGTACCACCAGGCGATGGGACACCTGGGCACTTTGAAGGCGCACATGCACAACCAGCTGACCGCCAATGCGGCGCTGGTGACCGCTGGCGCCCTCACGAAGATGCAAGGGGCACAGCGCGCCATCCAGATTCAGAAAGCCGACGCACCCGCCATGGTTCAAGCCGCGCAGGCGGCGCAACGCTACGCCAACGCATTGAGCAACCCCAAGCTCGTGAGCGCCCTACAGGCGCAGATCGCCCACTTGCAGGCCATGGGCAACCAGCTCACCTACTACGGCGCGCGCGTCCATCAGGTCATGCAGGGCGCCTTCTCGGGCCTCATCAACCAGATGATGCACGGCCAAAAGACCTGGGGGCAGATGTTCATCAGCTTCTTCCAGAACATCGCCAACGGCATCGACACCACGATCTCCAAGGCCATCGCG
>JAEHJW020005149.1_pt5 | contig 47751 bp, 66 predicted proteins | sample 9271431 | NCBI WGS metagenome assembly JAEHJW02
ATGCCCAATTTGAGGCTACAAAATGGCGCAACATTGCACAAGGTGATATTGGGATGAAATCCGCATACGAGCACGAAGCTCTGGAGCATGGCGCGACCAGGGAGCGGCTGGAGGCCGCCGAGGCCAGGGCCGAGGCGCTGGAAGGGCAGTATCGGGTGGCAAATCGAGCGTTGCTAGACTGCATCGCCGCCATCCGTGCCGCCAAGGAGGTGCCCGGTGCCTGATTTGCCCCTTCTCTGGCTGCAATTCAGCGCTTACGAAGTCTACAGCAAACACAAGCATCCGATGCAGGGGGAGTAATGCTAGATTTCGCCGCGCTAAATTCTACAATGAAGACGCTCTCGTACGCGGAAGCCGATCTTCGGGGGCTGATCCACTACGGGCACGATTTCAACTTCCTCGGTCCCTTCTTCGACGCGGCCGGCAACTGGATCGGCCCCGCGTATTCGGGGCTGGACATCGAAACCGAAGTCTACCTCAAGGAGAACGGTCGCCGAGCCGGGCTGAACCCGGTAGATGGCGACATCGCGACTGTACAGATTCAGCTCAATAGCGACTGCTGGGTCGTTCAGATTCCCGCCGGCCAAGTTATCGGCGATCTGCCGGGAATCGGACACTTCATCAATTACCTCACGAACATAAACGTCGTAAAGTGCACCCACAACGTCGTGTTCGAGCAATCCTGGCTGATCTACCATCTCGGCGAGTGGCTCCAGCTCGCCCCGGTGCATGACACGCAGGTCGGGGAATACGACCTGGCCGAGGGGCGCAGCACGACTTCGCGTCGGCTGGAATACATCGTACCGTCGCCCAAGAACGCCGCACTAGCGGACGCCATCAAGCTCCAGGCGGAACTCAAGAAGACCAAGCGCCAACTTGACGACTCGGACAACGAAGGCGAAGACGAGGACGTTGACGATTATCTGGCCGGCTATGTGCGCGCTCGGCAGGAACTCTCGCTGGGGAAGTCGATCCTGCGCTGGTACGGCGTCAACCTCGACAAAGACCACGATTTGCGGACCTCGTTCAAGCGGGGCGACTCGCTGACCGACCGGCAAATCCGCTACGCGGCTTCGGATTCCTTCTGGACGCAGAGGCTCGCGCTCGATCAACTGGTCGAGATGCGCAAGCGTGAGGCTACGCTGGGATCGAAGATCCTGTCCGTCTTTAAGCTCGATTGCGAGTATACCGAGGCGGTCGCTCGGATGCGCATCAAGGGAATGCCCGTTAACGTAGACAAACTCCAGAAGTTGACAGCTATCTGGTCGTCCGATATGGAGGATCTAGAAGAGGAAATTCGAATCGCGCTCAAACAGCCAGGTGACGTGATGGTGCAGACCGGGCGCGGCAAGACGAAACAGGTTCCGCTCAACGTCAACTCGCGTCAGCAGATGCTACCTCGACTGGCACAGCTCGGGATCTGTCCGACCAAAATTAAGGTCACGAAAAACCCGGACGGCTCCGAAACCGAGGAAGCCGTACCTTATTTCGGCCGCGACGGCTTGATGAGATTTGCCGATAAGCACGAGGTCATCGGCAAGATTGTCCAGTACAAACGAATCAAGAAGCTCGTTTCGACCTATACGACGAAGCTGGCGGACCACGCACATCCCGATAATCATCGAATTTACCCGGACTTCAACATCACGGCCACGACCACAGGTCGCCCGGCGTGCTCGAATCCGAACTTGCAGCAGATCCCGGTGAAAACGAGGGAGGGCCGAATCGTACGCGCCACCTTCGAGGCTCCCGAGGGCTACATGTACGGTAAAGCGGACTTCGCCAACATCGAGCTGCGTTTGATTGCCGATTACTTCGGCGATCAGAACATGATCAACGCCTTCAACGAGCACCTGGATCTGCATTGCCTCACCGGGGCGGCCGTACTCAACAGCATCACGGATAGTGCTTGGGAAGTGCTCAAGCCGCTGTACGAGGACTTCTACGCCCGGTACAAGGCCGACGACTTCGAGATCGGGACTGTTCGGCAGGTTGCCAAAATTCTGAATTTCGGACTGGGCTACGGTGCAGGGCCGGCGAAGCTCCAGGGAATCGCCTGGCGCGAATATAACATCGCCTGGACGCTAGAACAGGCTACCGAGTACCGGAACCTGTTCCGCGTGCTGTATCCCGGCATCTACGAGTACCAGAAGAAGCGTGGAGAAGTCCTCAAGCGCACCACAGGGCCGTTTATCGAGAAGACTTTCGACGGCCGCTGGCGCTGGATCGATCCCGATTCGGGATTCTCGGAATCCTTGAATTTCAGGATTCAGGGATCCCAGGCCGAGATGACCAAGCGCGCCCATCTGGCCGTCTGCCGCGATGTCGAGGTCGTCATGGCCGTTCACGACGAGCTAGTATTCCTGGCTCGTGAAAACGAAATCCAGGACGCCTGTGAGTACGTAAAGGCCGCCATGGTCCGCGAGGGCCAGCGTTTCCTTAGCCGCGTGCAGTGCGAAGCCGACTACAAGTACGGAAAGGTCTGGGCGAAGTAAGTGGCACTCAAAAACTTCTCACATTCGGCGATCGACACTTATCTGAAGTGCTCGGAGCTATTCCGGCTCAAGTACATCGATCCCGACGTACCCAAGATGGACGCCGCTACGCCCGAGATCGTAGCGGGGCGCGTGATCCATACCGCGCTCGAAGAGTTTCTCCAGCGCCCCGTCAACGAGCGGCCCGCGACGATGGACCCTATTCTGGACGATATCTGGACCGGCGTGCTTCGCGAGCAGGGGTTCGAGCAGCTCCACGACCAGCTCAAGACCCTAGCGCGGCTTCGTGCCGAGCTGATCGCCCGCGCCCAACCTGATTACCAGGGCTCGGACGCGATCCGCAACGGGAAGGGCCAGGCGAGTAAGGCATACCAGAAGACGCGGGCCTGGAAGGATGCCCTGGCATCCTCGGGCTACCAAGCTAAGGCCGAAGCGATCAACCGCTGGGCGGCGACGTACGGGAAGCACGATACCTGGGCCTGGACGCCTCTGGTCGAGACTTTTGCTCACTCCTGGGCCGTGGCCGGAGGCTACACCTTCCCGAGCGTTATCGGGGAGGTGGTCGCGCTCGAAAAGAAATTCCGCGTTAACCTGCCCACGAGCCGCCCCGAGCCGCTCACTGTCATTCTCGATGCGGTGTACCGGACACATGATGGCAAACTCGTCATTCATGACCACAAGATCAACAAGGCAGCACCTTCGTTGACCGAGGTTCGCCACCACAGCCAGCTCCTCACCTACGGCTGGGCTTACGGGGAGGTGTTCGAAATGTTCCCGGATTACCTCGCCATCGGACACGTCCCGAGCAAGACGATCATCATGGCCCCTTTCGATCTGGGCCTGGCCATCGAAGCCGTAGAGCGCAAGGAGGCTGCCATCAAGGGGATCAAGGCCGAGGTCTTCATCAAGCGCAGCCCGACCGACTACAATTCCCCCTGCTACAACGAGTTTCGCGATTACGTTTGTCCCTTTATCGCGATCTGCCATGAGCAGTGGCATAACGACCATGAGCGTGAGGGGAACGCTTAACATCTCTTAGTGAGGGCGGTCGCCGACCTTCTCTTCGGTTTACCTTTCTTATCTTGACGGATCCTGCCAACCCTCGATAGACTGTACTTACTGTCCCCCTCAAACCTCTGTCCCGCGAGTTGTCAGAATGATTCTAGGAACCCGAGGGTGCTCCATGAGCGTCCTGCGTCGGAAGCTCGACGTAAAAGACGATGACCTTAATCACTGGCTTCGGTTGTTCGCGTTAGCGCGGCTGACAGAGCTTCGTCCCGAGCGGCTGATCGTTGTTCCCGCGCCCGGCTTCGCGGCGGCGAGCATAGAGGCCGCCCTGAAGCTCGAAATCCCGGCACGACTCGTACTGCCGAAGGCATGGCGTCGAGTTACAGCCCCGAAGCTGGCCCTGTTCTACGAATCGCTCATCGAACGCGCCCCGGATGCCCTGTACGTAACAAACTTGAACCGTCAAACCTCCTGGGACGACTGCCACGAGATCGCATACAGCGAGGTCGATCATTACCTCGTGCTGCATCCGTTAGAGGCGTGGCAGCCAAATATCGAAAACGTCTGGAAAAGCTTCGTCGAGTTTGCACGCAAAGCCAAGGTGATCAAAGATGGCCGCCTCCGGTAAACTGCCTGCGAACTTCGTAAGTTACAGCGGACCCCCGCAGTGGTGCGAGGGCTGCCGTGAATGGAAGTCCTGGCACATCTGCGAGGGCTTCCAGGGGCGCATACTGTGTCACCGCTGCGCCTGGGAGGTCAAACACGGTCGACTGCAACTCGAACCGTTACCCCCTTCTCCTGAAGAGTTACTGCAAGCAGTATCCGAGCGTTTCGAGTTGCTTACAGTTCTCGGTCTGCCCAAAGATCGCCTTTTGGCGTCGTTCTAGAACGGAGATCAGGTGGCCGATCCCATTACGTGCAAGTGGCGATCCAAAGTCGGAGACCGCTTCAATTGCAATTACCCCCGGAACATCGAGCCGACTAAACCCATGCCGGTGGCCTTCGTGTTGCAACTAATCGTCCATCGGTGTACTGACCCCCGCGAGTGTCCCGTACGAGAGGAGATTACCCCGGATGCTTGAAGTCACATTTCTACATCGGCACGTCGAAGTCAGCAACGTGCTGGAGCTTGCGAGCCTTTTGGGGTACCTGAACCGCAAGGATAAGTGGTGGTTCCTGGCCCCTGTGTGCAATGCAGGTATCGAAAGTCTTCTGAAGTTTCTCGATGCCGTAAAGCTCGCGGAGACGATGGCGGCTCGTCCAATGGAAGATCGGGTTCCGATTATCATAGGCGGCCCCGCAGTCAGATCCGTGGTCGCTGTGCCCAAGGATTTCATCTGTCCCGAATCATACGTTCAAGCGTGGAATTCCCTGCCGGGCAAGGACGAGGACTGCAAGCTAACTCTGGAAGAAATCACAGCCGACGAGACAAGTTCTGTGATGGCCCTGACCTGCGCGGCCCACGACAACGAAGCGAGGTTTCTAACCGAGATGTTGGGGCACTTCTCGTCGTTCTTTAGCACCGTGATGGCAGAGGAAGACGAAGACGAGAGAAAGGAGGGTACTCATGCAGAGTAGCGCCCATCTCGCGCAGCTCTACGTTACCGACTTCCACGTCAAGTTCGGAGTTCGCGCCAGGACTCGTCCCGAGATGATCCCGGCCGAGGATCGCCTGCGCCGGGTCCGACTTATCTTCGAGGAAGCCTCCGAGTTTGCGACAGCGTGCAGCAATCAGGACATGCCTGAAATCGCGGACGCTATCGCGGATCTGCTGTACGTCACGTACGGGGCTGCCGTGGAATTCGGAATCAATATCGCGCCCATCTTTGCAGATGTTCACGTCACCAACATGAGCAAGACGGGCGGCGCAGACGCCGGGGGCAAGATCACCAAGGGGCCGGACTTCGTTCCGCCCGATTCTACCCCGTTTCTGCGCCAGCAGGGCTGGAGGAAGTAACCTCGAATGAAAACACGTAACCAAATGGCCGAGATCATGGACGGCATCTTCGACGGGTGCAGGGCCTTTCGCGCCGCCGGGCAGGCTGAATACGCACGCAATGAAGATAACGCTTTCGCCAACTTCGAGCGCGTTTCGGCTCGGCAGAATATCTCGCGTGAGCGAGTTCTACTCGTTTACCTGGAGAAGCACCTCGACGGTATCTATTCTTACGTCGAGGGCCACAAGAGCCAGCGGGAGGACGTACGCGGGCGCATCAAGGATGCCATCGTGTACCTGTGCCTCCTTCACGGGATGATCGACGACAACGAGGGCGCCCAGAATGAGTAACGTCTGGGATCCCAACTGGTCGATCGACCACGTCTTCGACCAAATCAAGTCCGCGCCGCTGCCCGACGTACGGAGTCGTCAGCAAGCGATCAGGGGCGTTCTTCGGGAAATCGCACGCGAACTCGACATATACCAGAGCATTCTCGCGGCTTGCGAGAAGCGGATCGAGGAACTTGAGTCGGCATGACGGGTCCACTCTACGTCTGCAAGCGCTGTGGCAGGAAGGCGGTAACCGCCGCCTTCCTGGGTTACTGCCTCTCTTGTTTCCACAAAATAACTCGCGAGGAACCCAACCATGCCGAGCGTCCCGGAACTTAGTAACCAGGCCACGTATAACTACGTGCTCGCCTGGGCGCTCAAGCAAGCCGGCGGCCGGATCGAGATTCCCGAGCACATGCTAGTCGCGGCGTCGCGCCTCGTGAACCCCGTCGTCCAGCAGCGCTACGACGCGGCGGCGCGGGCCTGGTCCTTTGAGCTGGCCCCGCAAGGGGGCGACGTGAAATTCCAGTTCGATCCGAAGGTTCTCGGGATGACGCGGGAACAGGTCCGGTTGCAAGTCGCGCTGGCACAGACTGCGCAGGAGCTATCTGAATGACTACCGAACTGAATTTAGTGGCTATGCAGCTCCAGAAGTACTTGTCACGGCGCCTCGGAACCTGTTCGGTTCAGTCCGTAAAGTCATTTTCGCGGCCGAGCGGAGGCTGGACGGGAGAGCAAACGCAAGGCTACGAGGTCGCCTTGACTTTTCCCGGTAACGGCTGGATGTACGCGCTGGAGAACGACGATCCAACCATCGCGGCCGAGGAGAACGCCAAACTCGTTAACGCGCTCGCAGAGGCGGCCAAAGAGCTAGGGAACTCAACGGAGCGAAAAGATGCTTGACGCTAATCTCGCTACCGCGTTGCTCAAACACGTCCAGCGGTGGATCCGAGATAACACGGGTTACATACTCCCAGCAAACGAGATCCAGGGACACTCGAATCTCATCAATAACAACCAAACGCAGGCTTTCATTATCCGTTTCGAGATTCCTGTGAACCACCGAATAGCGCAAGACCTTCAGGTCGCCCTAAAAGAGACCAAGATCGCCCTGATCGAATCGGAGAACCTCCAAAGTGTACTTCCTGGGGATTGACGCCTCCCTCAATCATACCGGCCTCTGCCGGATGCGCGAGGGGGTTCAGAACGTCGTCGCTACAACGCTCGCCCCGAACGGGCTCCTGGGGGCGGATCGGCTCAAGTTCAATGCCGACAAGCTCCACGAGTTCCTCGACACCATGGCAGGTGAGCAGGTTCTTGCTGCCGTCGAGGGGTACGCCTTCAGCCGGGACCAAACCCGAGCCTTCAGCGTGGGCGAATGGGGCGGCGTGGTGCGGTACACCCTGGTCGCCCGAGGCATCCCTTTCATCGTCGTCAACCCCCAGCATCGCACGATATGGTTGACTGGCAAGGCTCGCGTTGATAAGCTTGTGGTCGAAGAAGAGGTCGAGCGCCAATTCGGAGTCCGCTACCTCGGCGACGACAACCAGGCCGACGCCTTCGTTCTGTCCCTGATAGCCCTCGATGTGTTCGGGTGCTGGGAAGGCCCCTCCAACGACCACCGACGACACGTCGTACAGATGATTCAGGAGGATCCCCATGGCATCTACTCAAAGTCCCTCAAGGCCAAAATCACAGCCGCCAACGGAAATGATTCAACTCGTCCTTCCCGGCCTGGAAGACCTCGCAAAACCACATAGGTTGACTTCCAATGCAAGGTAGTTTGAGCAAGTGGCCCGCGAACTTGCGCTGCGGTTACTGCGGGGCGCTGCTGGTACCGCTAGTTACGGATTACGCAGGCTATGTGCGCGATCCCGAAAAGTCGAAGCAAATCTCCCTACGTTGTTCGCTCTGCGACAAAGCAGCCACCGTCAACGAAGATACGCTTGCCCAAATCGTCCCGGTCGAACGAACCGTGGATCTGTCCCACATGGAGGAATCTGAAATGGCCGAACCTCTGGACCCCATGACTGACATGGACGACGATCAACGCTTGATTTTCGCCGAGATGGTCGAGCTGTACCAGCAGCTTGTCGATTCCGGCATCAGCGGCAAGCAGATCAAGGCGTCGCTCGAAGTATGAAAAGTCAACGCGAACAGGCGTCCGACTTCGTGCATGTCACCGAGGCCGTCTCGCGAGCAAGGGGCCTAGCCGACGTAAACCCGATTCTGCTCGGAAGGCCCCGTCGAACAGTGGCCGAAATCGCCTCGATACTGCTGGCCCGGTGGAGGTACGGCGTGCCCTACGCCGTTATCGCCGAGATGCTAGGTTACGCGGACCATACTTGGCCGTCGCGAATCTATCAGGCGAACCAAAGTGTACCTTCGGCGGACATCGCAGACGCGCTCGAAGCCGCAACGAGGTTACTCGATGCGGTTTGACGTAATCCTTGCCGATCCCCCATGGTTTTACTCAAACCGCGTCCAGCACGGCGAGGGGCCTGCGACCAAGTTTGGGGGAGGCGCCTCGGGCGAGTATCCGCTAATGTGCGATGCGGATATCATCGCGCTGGGGGATTTGGTGAAGGCCGTCTCCGCCGAACAATCGGTTCTCTTTCTTTGGGGGACGTTTCCCCGCTTTCCTTTGGCTCTAGAGGTCATGGAGTCGTGGGGATTTCATTATTCGACAGTAGCCTTCCAGTGGATCAAGGTCAACTCCAAGAACGGCGAGCCTTTTCGCGGCCCCGGCAAGATTTCCTCGTCGAACGCTGAACCGCTGCTTGTCGGATGGCGAGGAAAGTCACTCCTTCCCGTTGTCGGCGCGATGCAATCCCAAATCGTCGAGTGGCCTTTCGAGACCGAGGATATCTGGGAACCCCATCCTCGCTGGCCCGTGGACACGCCGCCCGATCCCGTATCCGGTAAACGCCGGGCGAGCAAAATTATCCATTCGGCCAAGCCGGGGGTGTTCCACGAACGGATTGCAGGGGTTTTCGGTCCCGTGAGTCGCCTGGAGCTGTTCGCTCGCGAGCACCCTGGCAACTGGGGGACCGCCATCGGCAACGAGATTACCGGCAACGATATTCGTGAGGATTTGGAAGCCCTCGCGCTTCTGTAAGGAGAGAATAATGCCACTTAAGCGCCTTGCGATGACTGTCGTTGTGCTCGAACAGATGCTCTCCCTGTTTGGCATCCTGACCTCGATGCGCGAAGCTGACGATCGCGTAGTGGCCTTCGTTTTCTGGGCGGTGAGTACCGTCGCAGTCTGGTATTGCATCCTCGCATAAAGGAACAAACAAATGAACAGCGCAGAAATGAGAATCGGCAAGGACACGGACCCCAAGGGGGCGGCCGGTTATCTCGCCGAACACTTCATCGAAGACCCCTTTACCCCGGTTAGGCTCATGGCGATCGGCCAGGAAGCCGTTTTCAAGGCCATCAACACCTTGATTTTCGCTCGGGGAGTCGCGTACACGAACGGATTCGAATTGAACTTCGTCGTCGAGCGATTTCAGACCCCTTCCGGCGAAGACGGCGAACTGTGGACCGGGGTGAAGTTTACAGTTTACCCTGCCATCCCAAGAGGTGCGATGGTATAGACCGATGGGGCATTCGGACCCCTTTCTCGTTATTTCTCCCAACCTGATCCTCTACTACGACCAGTGCGCGGATCAGGCCAGTTACGCCGCCGAGCCCCGGCGTCCTCTGGGCTCCATCGAAAAGGAGTTGTTCGAATGGCTCAAGACGAACCACAAGCCGCAGGACATCGAATTCCTGCGGCGCTGGACTCGGCAAATGGGCCTCAAGATGCCCCGAGTCCGAGACTCTCGCGCCAGGCAAAAGAGCGAAAATTACACATGATGTACTTCGAGCGCGAGGAATTGGACGCGAACATTCGAGCCGTTGAGGCCGAGCTGTACGGAGAAGGTCATGCGTGATCCGGCTCCCAGACACCCGCTGCCCGACCATCCGCTCATCCCAGACGACACCGACCTCGGGGTGAACTCGCTGGAGCGGCGCTACAGGGTCCACGACGACGCCGAGGGCCGGAAGTTCATGGGCGAGCTGATCTCGCACCTGGCACGCCTGGCGAAGCGCCATACCTACCATACGACGACCCTCTACCTCGACAAACCCTCGGGCGGCTGGATGGATGGCACCACGAAGGTCAAGTATCGCTTCAGGAACTACGACGGCGACAGAGACAGCCAGGGCCGGCAAATCTGGTTTCTCGAACAGAAGTGCCACAAGGGCGACAAGACCTACAAGCGCCGCGTCAAACTCACCTGGGATGACCTCGCCCGGCTCAAGCCCCTCGTCCCGCAGTTTGCTGACCAGTACACGCGCTGGGAGTACGAGTTCCGGGGCATTCGGGTGACAATCGACACGCACGTCAAGGCCCTCGACAAGCACATGAAGGCCCACGCGACGCTCGACGAGTACATCATCGAAGTGAAGCGGGCTCCCAACGTGCCCGATTGGCTTCTCGATATGCTTAAACCCTACGAGACCGACAAGTCCAAGTCGAAGTGGATTAGAAAGGAATTGGGAATCTCCGCATGAGAATTGTCCAGGCATCGGCGAGTCTGGTAGCTGCTACTTTTCCGTGCCGCATAGTCGAGGGGAAGGTAGAAATACAGGAAGGCTCGCCCGCCACGATCATAGAAGACGCGGGGCGAACTTGCTACAAGAGCGAAGACCGAATCGGCCCCGGTACGGCTGGTCGGTTTATTCGAAGGCTACTGGACCAAGAGACTCCCCACGAATCCGTGATCGAACACGCTTCCGCCACTTTTCGAATCGTATGTGATCGCGGCGTGAGTCACGAACTCGTTCGTCATCGCCATACAAGCCCATCCCAGGAATCCACTCGTTACTGCAACTACGGGAAGGACAAGTTCAACGCCGAAATTACGGTCATAGAGCCCCCGGACCTGACGCCTGCGGCTCGTTGGATCTGGAAGACTGTCGTAGGTGTCAGCGAGTGGGGGTACATGGCCCTTCTTCGGCTGGGGTGCTCACCGCAGATCGCTCGATCCGTCCTTTTGAATTCGCTCAAGACGGAAATCGTCATTACGGCGAACTTCCGTGAGTGGCGCCATATCCTGCGGCTGCGTACGTCCGAGCAAGCTCATCCCCAGGCCCGCGAAGTGGCAAAGCTGATCGAACCCCAACTCAAGATCCTTTGCCCTGAAGTCTTTGGTGGGTAGTTTCGTACACCAATAAAGCCCCCGTCGCAGGACGGAGGCTTGGGGGTGGGGAGGTGGGTCAATTACCCTTTGCGGCCCCGATCACGGGCGGGGGTGATGCTCTTGCCCGTCTTGCCGCTGAACTTGGTGTCCTTGTTCGAGGGGGATTCGCCCTTGGGAAGGCGACCGCTCGCGCCCTTGCCCGAGCCGGGCATCGGGGGCATCTTGCTGCCGGCCTGCTTAGCCATCGATCTGCTCCTCCATGACCGCCTCGTTGACGGCGTGCTCCAGCCCTTCGAGCGCCTCGTGGGCGGCGGCGATCTTCTGGGCGATGTCCTGCAAGGTGATCATGTGCGGGTCGCTGGCCATGCTGGCGCTGTGCGCCTCGGCCTGGGCCTTTTCCATGATCTCCTCGATCGAATCGTGCAGCGACTTGGCGTCGGCCTTGACCTCGGCCAAGAAGTCCTTGACTGGGAAGAGTACGCTTGCCATTTCTCTCTAGTCCTTTCTAGACCTGGCCGCTCGTGCCGGCCGCGACGGAGGGCTGCTGGATCGGGCCGACGCCCCCAGCGAGATAGGCACCGCCCGCCGTGGCGGTGGTGGTCGCCCCGCTGCCCGAGACGCTCGCGGTGAGCGTCACGGCGTTGGCGGCGGTCCCCGCTACCTTGGCGGTGATCGTGATCGTCTCGCTGTTGACCGAGGCGACGTACGAAGCACTGAAGGTCGCGTCGGCATTCAGGGCAGCCTCGGTCGAGCTGGCAACGCCCGCGAGGTTCGTATCTCCCGCGACCGACGTGTACGAGACCTCGTGACCGCCGACCGTGATGTTCACGATGTCGCCCGCGAGGAAGGTGCCTCCGATCACGACGGTCTGGGACGCCGCCACCGGGCCGCCGCCCAGGGCCTTGAGCGAGTTCACGTCGGCGATGAGCTGGTTCAGTACGGCCGAGAACTTGGCGGTCGTGCCGTCCGACATGGCCAGACTTCGCAACACGTCCGGCAGGTTACCGGGAGTTGCAGTGTCGAGCATGGTCTGCCCGAGCGCGAGCGCTGCGGGATACTCGTTTCCGGTGCCCATTTCTTTTCTTCCTCCTGTGAGAAGTGAGCGTTTACGTCAACCGCCCCGGCAACTCGAAGCCGAGGAGTTCGAGGTCACGGACGATCTGAATCAGATCGGCGCCGTACTGGGGATTGGTCGCGTAAACGAGCGCGATTCGGCGCAAGTACGCTTCCCACAGGGGCATCTCTTGCCCCTCGTAGACGGGTCCATGATACACCACCGGACGCAGAATTCGGACCTCCGGGGTCACGAGTTCGATCGCGGGGGCGTAAACCTTGCGCGTCGTGAGGATGTGAGCGTAGTCCTCACAGCACGCCGCGAGGCTCGGATAGGCCCGGAACTCGTCCTCTTCGGCCTCCCGCTGGCCATGAATGACTTCGTGCGTCTTGAAATCGACGACGGGGCCTCTCCAGCTCGAACCCGCCTTGATGCCCATGGCGTTGTTGCCCGGAGCCCGAATCGGGCCGTCGAGGGCGCCGGATTCGTCCAGGAATTGCGCCATTCCGACCGAAACGAGGATTTTGTCCCCCGCCACGGACTTGGCTGCGTGTTGCATCCACAGCGCGAGGTCGTGCAGCAGTTGCGGGTGTTTCTTTTCGAGTTCTTGGCGGTTCATTACCAGCCTTCTCCGTTCTTGGGTCGCTTCGATACCATCGAGAGCTGATTGACGGTTTTCTTCTTGGGCTTCCCGGACGAAGCGGGAGGGGGAGCCGGCGGCCAAGACTTCGGCTGCCTGCTCGGGGACTTCGCCGCCGGCTTCTTGCTCATTTCTTCGCTCCGGGCTTGGGCCAAGCCTTCGGCGGATTGGCCACGCGGTTCTTGTCGGATACGAAGGGCGTCTTGATGCTCGTGGGAAGATCCATCCGCGACTTGTTGCCCTTCGGGGCGCCCGGCTTCTTCACCGGGCGCCCGACGATCTCGTTACCCATTGGTCTTGGCGGCCTTGGGCGCCGAGGCGTTGCTGGCGAGCTGGTGGACGCCGGTAGCCCCCGCGAAGGCGACGAGCGAGTTCTGGACGAAGGCCCAGATAGCGTTCGGGTCGAGCCCACTCACGTTGCCGGTGGCCAGCGCGTTGGCGATGCCGGCCAGCAGCGAGAGGAGGCCGGCGACCCACATGGCGTTCGGAGCCTTGGGCAGCATCTTGATTCCGTCCGTGATCAGCTTGACCGCGACCATCGCGACGAGCGGATTCTTGATGAGTGAGAGCAGGAACGCGACGATCGAAGCCGCGCCGAAGGCCGGAACGGCAGGAGCCGGCGACGGACTCGCGGCGCCGGCCAGGAGCATGATCAGGAAGGGGCCGGCGAGGGCCAGAGCGGTGGGCATGTGCTTTCTCATTTGGATTCTCCCTGTGGCGCAGTCGCCACGGATGGGGGCACGGCGGCCTGAAATAGATGATGTTGCCCCAACCACCATCCATAAGACCCAGAGATAAACCCTAGCAGTAGATACATGGCGAGATTGCGCCGCCATGTCCTCCAGCTTTCGGCTTGCGTAAGCGCCTCTCGCCCCGGAGCGGCTTTGAGGGCGTTCACGTCCTTTTCGAGTGCGCTAAACCGCGCATCGCCGGCTTCGAGACGCTTGTTGACGAGTTTAACATGATTTTGAGTCTCCACCTGCTGCCAAGCGAGACCTCGAACTTCGCGTCCTAGTTGGGAGATCGACTTGTTCTGGTTGCCCATCTGGGCGGCTACCGAACGCAGCGCCTCGAAGACGCCGGGCTTGTCTTTACCGCCTAACAGATCCGAAGAGAGCTGATCTACGCGACCGTAAACCGCCTCAAAAGCCTTCTTCGACTCCTCATCCATCTACTTGCCCTCCGGTTCGAGAAACTGGAAGCCATTGAGGGGGTACGCCTGAAGGAGCCACTCCGGCACGGGGACATGGTGTATTCCGTACGTAGAAGATCGATGATGTTCGGCGCAGAGGACGACCATGTTGTACGCAGAATCCACGAAAATCGACGGATCCTTGCGAACCTCGGTCCAATCGAACGCCATGCCTACATTCACCCCGGTTTGGGGATTGTAGAAGTTCTGCGCCAATTCGCCGAATCGAATCCAATCCACGGCGGCCATCGCCGCCCATTCGACGTAGTAGTGGTGCGTCTCGGTGACAGTTTCGGGCTGCCTCTTGCCGCAAACCAGACACGGCAAATTCAATTCATGCGTGAGATGCTTATGAGTGCGCCTGTAGAGTTCGCTTTCCGTGCGGGGCGGGTGATCCGGGTAGCGCACTTCGCGAGACTCGGACTCCCTCATCTCGTGCGCGTGCAACTCTTCAGCCACGGCCGACCCCTCGCGAATCAGGACTGAACTCTTGCGAGTATACCACAAGAGCGAGCGGTTGCCCAAACGACAAGAAGCCCCGTCCTGGGTTGATTCAGGGCGGGGCTTCCTGCTGTAGCACTCCCGAGTCTGGGGCGTTAAGCTTTTCGCCGAGGCCGCGCCGGGAACTCCGGCACCGGACTGTTCGGCCGCTCCTCTACAGTACCCGGAGCCGGCTCGGCTGTCAAGACCGGCGCAGGGGCAGCGTTATCGTGCGGGGTCTGCGGGTGAGTGCAGGGGGATGGAAGCTTCCCGTACAGCAGCGGGAAGCCGCAGACCTGGCAGCGCAGAATCACGTCAGACCTCCTCGGTGCTCCCCTCGGGCGCGCTCGGTGCGGGCGGCTCGACGGGGTTCTTCGGGGTCGCAGGTTGCCGGGCCTGCTCGTCTTCCTGTTCCTTGATGAGCGCCTGGAGCATCATCATCTGCCCCTCGATTCGATTCACGTCCGCGAGGAGCGCGGTGCGCTGATCATCGAGCTGCTTGAGCTGGCCCTTCGCCTGAAGGCCCTGATTTGACACCTGCTGGAACATCGCCTTGAGATCCATTTGGTCTTCCTTTCTTTGCGCGGGACTTGGGATAGTGTAGCTTCGGGAGGGGTAGCGGTCAAGTTAGAATGCAAGCCAACCGCTTCCATCGTTGATATAAAGCCGACGTGCCGCCGCCAGGGTACTTCCCCCACTAAGTGCATCTGCACCGGCCAAGGCGCCTGTTCCGGCCATAAAAATATACTGACCGCTCTGTGGAGTGACATTGATCACGGAACTCGTCACGTTACCCGTGTTTATCACGATTATTTGCGTGCCTGCGGGTACACTCGTGACCGAAGGAAGATATAACGACCAAGTGGTGCTCGTACCTGGATCACCATAGATTACTCCGGTGCTGGCGGTTGTTCCGCTGCCTAATAAAGCAGTAACGCCGCTTGCTAGGAAGGTACTGGTTGAAACGTTGCCGGTCGCCGTGAGAGCGCCCATGGAGACGGAGTTCCCCTTAAAATCTGCTGCTCCAGCAGAGGAAATCGCGAACCTTTCAAGTCCATCCGTGATGATGGAAAATGGCAATGCACCACTCATACCAATTACGCCTTGATATGGAGTGAGGGAGGATACGAGAGCGCTGTTTCCTGAAGAGTTTGCCATTCCGACGTAGAATGACCCAGCACCGCCATTTGCGAAGCTTAGCAGAGCTGCATTTGTTGTGCTTATTGGGAGGATCTCGACAAGTGGATTGACAGAACTTGATGGATTTCCATTGAACGTCCCACTCGTCGCCGTGAGAGCGCCCGCAAATGTTGCGTCACCTGTGGTCCCATTCAGCCGGAGTGCCTCAATCGGGGTAGCGCTCCCAAAGTTTGTTCCAGTGTTTACCCTAAAAACTTGATCAAAGGTGGCGTCTGCATCGTAATAAGTTACCCCTGTGTTCACGTTCGTCCATAGACGGTACAGAGGTCCATTAGTGCTGTTGACACCAAAGGCTATGCCTGCACCATCACCACCACTTGAATTATGTGGGTTAAATACATAGGCGAGATTGAGACCATTGGTGACAGATTGACTAAACGTCCCGCTCCTCGCCGTGAGGGCGCCCATTGAGACGGCCTGGGACCCGAAAGACGATGCCGCCCCGGTTGCGCTGATGCTCGTCGCCGTGAGGGCGCCCATGGAGACGGCCTGGGACCCGAAAGACGATGCCGCCCCGGTTGCGCTGATGCTCGTCGCCGTGAGGGCGCCCATTGTGACGTTATTCGACTCGAAGCTCGCCGCTCCGTTGTTCGCGATCGAGAACTGCGTCGTGAAGGTGACCGCGCCTCCAGCCGTCCCGCTTGGGGCCGTCTGGAGGTTGATCGCGCCGGCCGCGCTGTCGAACATCAGCCGGGTGGCGTACTGGTTCTTGATGTAGTTGCCGCTCGAGGAGCTACCGCCGCCGCCGAAGTTCGCTCCGAGATAGCCAGAATTGATGTCCTGCGTGAATGCAAAGACCGGGCCATAGAGCGCTGCAAGAGTCGCGCCAGCGGTAATTCCCGAGCTAACCGCTAGGCCGCCCATTGAGACTGCGCCAGCACTTGATATAGAAAATACAGACGCATTAGCATTATCACTCCAGAACTCAAGACTTGTGCTACTTGTCGGAATAAACATTGTCCAGCCCTGATTATAAAGCCCGGCGGACTGGTTTCTTTTCAAATATAGGCCAGTCTGATTGTTATTTGTCGAAAGGGCCTCAATAAACGTATTACCGGCAAAAGAAGATCCTGTTTGGAGCAGTAAAGCATTCGACACCGACGCTGTAAGCGTAAATGTTCCTTCCAGTGTCATTCCCGAACTATTCAGCGCAGCCCACGAATTGACGCCGCCAGCAGGCCCGAGCCGGATCGCATTCGCCGAATTCTCGACCCGGAAGATCACGTCGCCTTGCGCTGCGTCCGCGAGCATCTGGCCGGCCGATCCGGCGATCCCCCAGAGACCGTCGCCTGCTGTGCGACCGAGGTAGAGATAGGCGTTGGTGGTCGCGGAACCGCTCAGGAACTCGGCGACCTGGTTTGCTGCGGTGGCCGTCAGGCCTGCCGTCAGAGTCATTCCCGAGAAGGTCGGACTCGCGCTCGTTGCCACGCTCTGCGGGATGCTGATGACCCCGCCTGCCACGGAGATGTTGCTACCCACCTCCAGGGCGCCGAGCTGGGTCGCCGATCCCACCGGAAGATCGGCAGGCTGGAGGGCCCGGTAGCTCGCGGCTCCCGCACCGCCCGATGCCGGTCCGGCCCAAACCGCGTTCTGCCCCACGCCCGCCGCGTTGCTCTGCCCAGTGCCTCCGTAGGCAGTTCCTAGCGGCGTCGTAAGAGTCAGGCTCGCGGCGGTCAGTGCTTGAACTGCGGTCGTACCAGCAGAAACCGTCAATCCGCCACTCTGTATCGTGACCCCGCTCGTGAACGTCTTGCCAGCCTGAAGGGCCTGGTTGCTGCCCGCAAGGAAGGGAGCATTCGTGGCCAGGGACACGTCGGCGGACGTGATCGAAGTCTGCCCATAGGCGACCGTCACGTAGAACATGCCCGTCGCACCCGCAGAGGGGCTCGGCGCGGTCGGACTGGCCGCTGCGGTGCCCGTCACGACGCTGACGTTCGCGGCCATAGTGCGGACAAGGGGCTGGGTCGTCCCGGAGCCCCCAGGGCCGTTGAGGGGCTGCGCGGGGTTTGCCGAGTTGTAATACTGGACCGCGATATTATCCGTGTCCGTCTCGGAGAACGAGACCTGGACCAGATCGATGCGTGAGTAGCCGCTCGTGGACGGTGCCGCCGCAAACGTGAGCGTCTGGATATCTGCCTGTCCCTGCTGGAGCACTTGGCGGCTATCCGGGCTGCCGCTGTTGTAGTCGCTGAAGGCATTCTGTGCCACTTCGGCCATGGTGTAGATGCGCCCGGCCGCGAGCGTCACGGTCATGTTCGAGTTGTATGACGGGTCGAAACCCGCGAGCATCGTCGAGTACGTGTTGGGCGCGGTGAGCGGGTTGACCGAGTTGAACAGCACGTCCTGGGACAGGTGCGCCATAGCCACGAGGGTTTGCACCTGTGGGTTCAGGATGTCTACGTCGCGGGGAATTTGCCCCGAGTAATCGAAAGAGAGATCCATCGTTTCCTCACTTGGGAAGAGTATAACCGAAACGCGCCCGTTTTGGTTATACAGGGAAGCTCCCGCTTCGGGTGTAGGGGATTCCGCCGTTGTCGGCCTGGATGATCCTGACCCAGCACGTCGAGGCGATGGGCTTCAGATCGTTGATGAGGGTGTAGATATCCTCGGCGTACATGAAGTTAGGGTCCGTCAGGGCAGGTTGCGTCACTGTAATCAAGCACTGATACGGCTCCCCATACCCTTGACCGTAAAATCCACCTGTATTGAACGCCAAAGGACCATAAACTACGGACCAGTTAGGCGTGGAGTAGCCTCCCGTGTATTGGGCATCGTTCTGCTCCATAATCGTCGGCGCAGAGCCAAGCGCCCGAGTAAGCCCGGTTTCCATTCCGGGTCTCGTGCCGATGGGCAAGAAAAGCCGCGCCACGATTCTATTTCTGAAGTGGTCGTCGGTCTCGCCGGGATTCCGAGGGAGTTGCGTCCCGAAGAAATCGCTTGAAATCGCGTCGAGCGCGGCGCCCGTAGCCGTCGTGACGTAGATTCCCTTTTGCGTCGCGAGAAGATTACTGTAAATCGTAAAATCGTTGCTCGCCATCGCGTCCGCAATGGCGTACGCACCTCCCCCTTGCTGTTTGGCCTCAACCGAAAACCAGCCTTTCGGAAGCAGCGCAAGAATGAACCCGCGCAGATCGGATTGTGCGAGAGTGGGAATCGGCATCTTAGTTCACCGTGATGCTTGCGAGGGGCGGACGAATCAACTGCAAGGCCCCTGCCGTAATATCCGCCGGCCCGTTGCCGATGAGGGTAAAGGGAGGTTCGGCGTAAACTTCCGCTACGAGGCCCGTATCGTCGATACTTGTCGTCGTTGCCGGCAGCTTTTGCTCTATGACGTGCCCGGTATCCCCCCGGAGAACGTCGATGTACGCCGCTCCGGTTGGCGAAGTCCAAGAAACCTGATTGTAGTTGCTGCCCGACAGGGTAGCGTTGCCTGTCGTGATTGTCGTCGCTGCCGAGACCTGGGTTCTGGCCCCCGTGCTATCATACGCAACGATGTAATACGTATATGAAGTCGAGCCCGCCGTGCCTACTGCGGCCACTGCGGGAGCCGCAGGCGTCGAGATGGCCGTGGAGAAGGCTTTCGTGAATCCATTACCGTTCACGGTCAGCGAGAGTACGTCCAGCACTCCTGGGGTGTCTAGAGCCAGCTTCAAAAGACTGCTGAACGTCACCGTGACCCCTGGAGCCTGGTTCGTGAAGTTATTGAACACCGCGTTCTGTACGGCGGTCTGTACGTCCGCTTTGGCGTAGTTGACCGTATCGTAGCTCAACGTGTACTCGATTGACGACGTAACTAGCGAAGGGGGCACTACATTGAACAGTGAAGTCAGGGGACGAACGGCGTTTACGGCGTTCCATACGGCGTTATACAGGCTCGTGCTCAAAACTCCGTTGCCGTCGCTGGCGATCACCGTGAAGTGGCCGTCCTGGACCGTCACCCCGTCTGACGCGACGTTCTCGAGTACCTTATACTGAACGCCACTAGCCGCACCGGCTACCGCAGACTCGACCGCAAGAATGGTCCCCGCAGTGAGACTCGAAATAAAGAGCTTGAACCGAGCAATCAGCGCCGTATCCGTCTCCGCGTCAGCGCCGTTCGTCACCGAGTATGGGTTCGTGACCGCATCGATCCCGTTTAGGGGCGTCGGAAGCACCGTAAGGGTATTCGCGACGACGTTTCCCGAACTCCCCGCGACAGTGCATTGGGCGGATACGTAAAGCACAGTGGCCGTCGAGGGCATCGCGTACGCCTGAAGTACGGAGCTGTAGTTTGCGTTTGTCGCATCCGCGATGACGCTGAACTGAATCCCAGTCGAGGTTTGAACCACGTAACCGACCGGAATCGTCGGCGAGCTGCCGTCAGAGGTCTTCCGCGAGAACATCAGACCCGTAATGAGAGTCGTGGCAGTGACGGTTGCATTCTGGGTCAGGTTGGCCAGGCTTGACCCACTTGCAAACGTGAAAGGGTTAATTTGGAGAACGTTATTCAACGTAACAACAGTCGTAGCTGTCGCGTAGGTATGCGATACGTCCCCAGTAAGGGCCTGAATCGTCACGTTACCCGAATTCACGGCGGTAATCGTGACCGTTGCGGAATACGATCCGTCCACCAAGGTCAGCGAGGCGTTCACGAACATTCCGTTCGTGGAAGTGAGATTGAGCGTCGTGTCTCCTTGGTTCGCGGCCGTCGTCAGGGTCGTAGTCGGCTGAATCGCGGCGATCGTTGTCGTACCCGAGTACCCGTTCTTGGCGACGGTGAGCGACTGGCCAAGAACGAGTTGCGCGATCGAGGCGACCCACAAGTAGTTCGCGGTCGCATCCGCTTGCAGGGTAGTCGGGCTCACGGGGGCTGTTGAGGCGGTAACCGCTTGGATTCGTCCGCTAAACGGCGGCGTAAATTGCTGAACGTATGTATCGAGATCGCTGCCGGTGCTAGTATCGAGCCGAGCCGCGAGCGCAATCTGCAACGCAAGCCCCTGAAGGTAACTATCATTCGCGGTGGCAGCCTCTCCGAGCGCGGTAAACGGAGAGTTCTCGTCGGCGTTGATGGGCTTGTCGAATCCGCCGGCCAGGACGTTCATAAAATTGGCCAGCATGGTGTTGAATGCTTGCGGAATGAACGGTATACTCACAGCGCCACTCCAATCTGCGTACGCACGCCATTAAGGGTCTGCCAAGCTATGCGCATGACCAAGGCGCCGTTATTCGGCAAGAACATTTGCTGAATGTCCACCGGAACGTCGGGATCAACCGTGACCTCGTTTTTCATCTCGCGCTTGATCCGATTTACGCGGGTCTGCGCCGAAATCGACGTGACCGTAGACCCCACGTCGCGGCCGATTCCCGCACCGAAATCGGGATGGAAGGAATCATCCGCCGGCTGCATAACGTGTCCCTGACTGTTGCGCACGGCGGGGTTGGTCATGAGCCTGCGGGCGACCCGTTGCGTCGATTCGTCAGTCCCCGTCACGGTCTGGAGCATCCCGGAAGGATCAAGCTGGAAATCGCCGCCATACGGCAGATACAAGTCCATTACGAGAGGCTCCCAGATGTTTCGGTAAAGGGCCACGTTCCGGACGGGGCCGTAGTGGCAACTGTACCCGAAACCGTCACGGTGGCGCCTTTGACGTACGTGTCTATAGCCCCCGCGAGGGCTGTCGCCAAGTCCGTCTGCGCCTGCGCGGCCGTCCTTCCGTTGTTCGCTATATCGTTCTGGACAGCGTTGAAGGCGCTCGCGATGCTATTCGCGAGAGTTGTCTTGTCGAGCGGCACTACTTCGCCTCCACAACGGAGCTGGCGGTTGCGGCCGGGCACGGGGGCACTGCGCCGACAACGGCCGAAAGGGCGGGGACCAGGGTGTTATTGATGTAGTCTACCACAGCCGCGAGGTCGGACTCGCGCACGACCCCGTTGCTGCTGGTCAGATTGGCGACCAGATCCCCGAGCGCCACCTTGGGGCTCACGGCCTCAATGGCGGTGTCCCCGCCCAGTTGCAGGGAGTTCGTCGAACCCTGGGCAGCGTTCGGGCCAACGAGACGAATATAAGTGCCATTTGAGGAATGTACGAGCCAGAATTCGCCGTCTTGGATATCCGTCGTCGGCGGGGTCTCCACGCTGTTGAATCGACCGGGTAGCGCGTAAAGCTGCTTGCGATTGCGATCCATAAACAGGACCGTTACCTGCATGCCCTTTTCCCAGCCGATCTGCATGCCTGCACCGCCCTTGCTAACCCAGGCGGTATGCAAGGTAACGGGACCGATCAGAAGACCCTCGGGCAGCAGCCTAATGACGGCTCCGTGAGTGCTCGGGTCGTAACTCTCGATTTCGCCCTCGTGGAGCGGCATGACAATCTGCTGTTCCGTGCGCAGACCGATGAGAGCGCCAAGTTCCGCGATATGATCCATAGTTTAACCTCCCAGGTTCGCCCCGACAGTCTGAACGTTGTGGTTAACCAGCGTAAACGTCGTCGTATATCCGGTCTGGGTGCCCGAAGTCGTAGTGAAGCCTTTGATTGCGTATATTTGATCCGCAACCGTGCCGGTTCCCTGCAACTTGATAATTTGGCGGGGATTGAAGTCGGGCTGACCCAGAACGCCGAGCGTGACGATGAACTCCCGCCGAGATACGTCCTGGAAGATGTTATAGGCTACCCGATCGCAGTCGGCCTGCGACAGATTGTTGACCGAAAAGACGTACTGCGCCTTGTTGGAGATGGACGCAGCCGTAGCTTGCCCCTTCTTGAACACCCTGCCCCTATGTACAGCCTTGGTAAGCGCACTGCTGACCATGGGAGCGTATTTAGCGGTGTTCCCGCTTTCCAGAGCATCCGTGACGGCCTGGAGCTTGGCAGTGCTGGCGTTTGCTGTACTCGTCACCGTCGATTTCTTTGAAGCCTGGTAGCTTTTAACCGTGACGGAAATGTCGTGAGCGAACATGGGCGAATGCTGAATCGAGAGCTTCTCGATGTTCGTGCCCCAGGTGTAAGTGTACTGGGTCGCCCCGGCAGCCGTAACGGTGAAGATATTCTTGTTATCGGGAGCGTGCTTGACGTAAAACAGCGTGTCCCCTTCGACATAGAGATCGGCGTCATCGTACAGCGCGAAGCTTTCCAGCACGTCCCAGACCGACATGCTCATAAACGACCGGGCAAGCTGCTGCTTCATCAACGTGCCGACGTTAGTGGAAAACGCTGAATTGTGGCTGCTCCATTTTAGGCCCTGGCCGTACTCGGCAACGAGCTTTTGGGCGAGCGCCGATGTCGTCATTTGCTGCAAAATCTGGCTGCTGAAAACCTCGTTGATCTTGGCGTTAGCCAAGATCCGAGCATACGAGCTGGCCTGCACCGTGTAAGTGCCGGTGTTCATATCTAGAGTAATGGTGTCTACGACGCCTCGGAATTCTTCCGCGTTGTTAAAATCAAAAGTACCCCCGTCGGTCTGGAGGGTAGTAAAAACAATCAATTCCAACGGCAAGTAGGTCTGCGACAATTCCAGTAGGTCGATTCCAAGATTCCCGTTCGTTGTAGCTGTCAAATCTACAGCTTTATTCCCTACGGTCGTTCCGACATAGGGCTGGTACATGGGTAGCGTAATCGACATCGTGCTGCCCGCGCTGTACGCCGAAATATCCTTGCTGAAGCTCTCGAAGACGAATCCCGTCAGTCCTCCGATCTGGACATCATGCCGCACGGTACGCTTCGTACCGGGCTGCGCGCCCGCGACACTTCCGCCCTTGGCGCCGGAAGTTTGCAGACTCGCGGCACCGGAGCGCCGCGCAAAAGACCGCTGAACCGTCATTACGCCTGACCCCCAGCCGGCCCCAACCTACCGCCCCCGTCCGTCGAGCCCGTGACGCCGACGTTGGGTTGCGAAGGCAGTACCAAGGTGTACGTCCCAGTGAGGATGGGCGCGCTAAGGTTGTTCGCGTTCGCAATAACCGTCCACTGCATTGGATCACCGTAGACCAGGGCCGCCAAGTCGTAGAGGTTGGGATTTTCTACGACAACCGTGGAGTTCGTGCCCGGCACTACCAGCTCATTCAGCAGAACCTTTATCTGCTTCAGTAGAGCAAGAAAAGGTACGTAGTAGGTGTTGATACCCTGGACTAGAGTAGGATCCAGTAGCTTCGTGTCTGATATGTCTAAATTGGCAAGGTAATCTACGATAAGGGTTACTTCGTCGATGCACTTCTGGATGTCAGGAAGCAACCAGGATGTGATCACGGACAGATCAAGGGTTTCTAGGGGCACAGCCTGGGCCATGTCGATTAGAAATTGGGGCAGATCGTTCTGCTGGAACGCCTGGATCGCCGCTTGCAGGAATACTGCATCATGGCTCAAGGATTCCGCAGGAACCGGATCCGTAATCGTATTCGTGTCGATCGGCGCCTGGGGCGTTACGATCGTCGTCGGAGGTGTTGCCGCTGCCTTGCGCTGGGCGATCTCGGATTGATAAGCCGAGAAATCAAAGGCTCGTCCGTTGAAGGTAAACCCAAACGAGGCCGCCAAGTTTTGCACGTTGGGTATGAGACGCTGTATCGTATCGTAGGTATTTAGCATCGGCCCTACCACCGGCAGCGAGTGCAAAAGAATAGTGTCTTGGCTGTAGCTACCGTTGCCGTACAAGCCCCGCACGACGTTAGCGGTGCCCGATAGTACACTGACGGCGTTCGGCAACAAGCTAACCACTTGCGACGAAAAGGTAGTGGCCTGCGACAGTAGGGCGGAAATTTTCTGCGTGGTCGTGAGCTGCGCCAGCGCGCCGCCCTGATTCTTAAAGGCAAAGCCTCCGTTTGGTGCCTCAAGGATCTCGATGGTCATCGAGTAGTGGACCTGGTGCGCGTTCTTGATATTGGCGGTGTAGTTGCGGATAACTACCTTGGGGTAGTGCCGCTCCCCGATGACCAGTGCGTGTACGCCGCCTTTCTTGGCCATTTGCGCAAGCCGATCCGAACGAGTGATGGCGTTCGCGTCGAATCCTATCTCGGACTGGGCCTGCGGCGGATCGAGAACCGTGATAGTCCAGATGATACCCTCGAACGTGATGGGAGCTGGGTGCGCACCGAAGGTGTCGATAGTCTGGTAGCCCCCCACGAGCTTATGAACGGATAGCACCTGATCGATCGATTCGGGAAGGGTCTGCGGTACTTCCTGGCCCCAGAAGAAAAACAACTCCTCGCGGGACGCCGAAAAGAGCGCCGTATCCGAACCTGGCGCCGGCCCGAGTAGCATCGTGACGCCTACTACCGAGTTGTCGGGCGCAGGGAGCTGGGCACGCAGTCCAAACGCGGACGCGAACTGTGATCCGAGCTGCGCAAACGCCGACTTCGTGTAATCCCCGACTGCCGAACTGGTCAGCAGCCCGGCATTCGAGAAATCCGGCATATCCAAGCCAAAGGCGGACACTACGGCTGCCCTCCGAGAGTATTAGGATACAACGCGGGCGCAGTCCATGGACCGGAGAACTGGAAGTGCCTTGCCAAGGTTTTCGCCATCTCGGCTCCGGTTTGCTGCGCGGTCTCTTTCGGATCGGTGACGTTCCCGTTGACGGTGATATGCACCGCCCCGATGAGAGGCCCTGACGAGGGAACCTGTAACCCCGCTGCGCGGGCAGCGGCTCTGCCGCTCGCCGAGGGGGCGTAATGGACGGGGGCAGGGGGCAGTACGCCCACGCCGGGCACCTGGAAGCTGCCGCCGACACCCCCGAAACGCGGAAAGAAATTTGGTCCCGGAATGCGACTGCCCTTTGCTGCCTTGAGCTTGAGCGGGTTCGCGTTTCCGCGAGTACCCGGCGGTGTCGCGTCCCCCAGGGCTTGCTTAAACAACTTGATGCCAAGGAGCGCAGCGATTCCAACGATCGCCCCCGTGAGTATCCCAATTCCAACCTCTAGCGCCGCCATTGCGAGGGACATCCTCGTTACATTGTACGTAACTCCCTCCAACGCCGGAGACAGGCTTCTTACTAGGACGCCTCGGAGACCCGAAGCTTGCGTTAGGACCTCCTCCTCGCCGCCCGCCGCGTCCTTGAGTAGTCTCGCGGCGCCTCGAAGTTGCGACAGAGTAAGCAGCGCGTTTACTCCGCTTACGATCATAGTAAGAGCGCCACCTAGCGCCGCCAGCCCCGCTACGGCCCCCACGAGAACAGCAGTAAATCGAACTACCGCGCCGCCAAAGGGACTTTTGGCGAACTTCTGAAGACGTACGACCCATTTGTCGGTCTCGTCGATAGTAGCTTTGAGCAGCGGATTCAATGCGTCCCCGAGAGTCGCAGACAGATTACTCAAATCCGCGTTGAATTTCTCCGTATCGGGTCCGAGATTCTTCATCGCATGCGCGTACATAGTTTCAATCGAGGGGATGCCCTTGGTGCGGCCGATCAACTGCTGGAGCTTGGGTTGTTGCGTAACGAGCGTGGCTACGATACCTGCCGCCTGTACGGACGCGAAATTCTGCGCGATGTAGCGCTGAACATCGGCGCGGACCTTGGGAGTGCTGCTCAAGTCCGCTCCGAGTTTCTTATGGAGTGCCTTGATGAAGTAGTTCTCGATCCAGTCGAGCGGATTGGTCATTCCCTTGACGTAGCCCACCGCCGTACCGTTATTATTCAGCAGTCCCAGGGCAGCAAGCCCCTTTTGTGCCTTCGGAGTAGGCGCTATGAGGGTCTTCATGAGCTGGGTGACGCCGGAACCTGCACGCGAGCCCATCTCTTGCGCCAGCATCGCAAACGCCATCATGCCCTCGTCGCTCAAAGTCGAACGACCGAAGCGCAGGGTCTTGATGCCGCTATAGAGTTGCGTCATGTTCAGCGAGCCGCCCATGGCGGCGTAGACCTTCATGAGCTGCCGGAGTTTATCCGACATGGCGGCTTGCCGCTGGGTTTTCGTTAGGCCCAGTGCGGGCGCCATCAGTTCGGCAGAACGCGAGAGAGCTTGGAACTGCTGATCCGACATTCCGTAGACGCCGGTACCCACCATTCTGGTTTGCATCGCAAGCTTGAACAGCGCCTTAGACGGGGCCTCCTGCAAAGTCGAGTACAGCATCGCGTAGAGTTCGCCGGCCTGCTTGTAGTTCGCACCGCCCATCGGGCCGTACTTACCGACCATTTGCCAGGCGTCCTTGTAGGCTGCGGGCGACAGCCCGAGTCCCTGCAATTGCAACTTGGCCTGCTGCTCTTGAATGGAAGCTTGACCGTAGCCCTTAAGGACGCCGTACTCGCCCCGGAGTACGCCCGTGCCCATCATGGCAGCGAGCACGCCGCCGCCAAACCACATCATTTGTTTCCCGAGTCGCTCTTGCAGAAGCTCAAGACGCTGCTGGTAGGGCAGAATCCGGGTCATCGCGGCGCGCTGCTCAATTAGAGCCGTCTCTTGCTCCTTCAATGCTGCCAGATGTTCTGCGTCAGCGGTTTTCTGAATACCGGCGAGTTTACCGAATGCTGTCCGCTCCGCCTGGGCATTCTGCATAACTTCGGCATGCTCGCTTTGGAGGTTACCCATCTTCCGCTCGTGCGTGGCATCCAACTTATTGAAATTCTCCGCCATCACCGCCGCTTCGGACGTGCGGATCCGCAGGGACTCCATGGCGGCGTTACGAACAAGTCTCTCCTGCTCGACAACCTTCGCCTCATTAAATGCCCCAAGTTCGGACTCAGCTTCTTGCAGTTGTCGTATACTTCGCAGTGACCGAAGCGGCCGAACGATATTCTGCACGAGCTTGTTTTTAGCTTGTAGATTGCCCTCGGCCTTTTGAACAAGAAGAGTGGCCTTAGACAGCGGAGGGCCAACCACGCCCGCCTCGATAGCTGCGCGTTGACGGGATAAGGCATTCAAATAGGTGTTGAGAGCCTGTTGACGTGCCCGTCGCGCCGGTACCAAAGCCTCAAGGAAACGCTCCTCTTTTACACGTCTTTCTGTAGGCCCGAAGCCCTCCTCGGTCGCGTTCGCCGCAAGCTTGGATAGGCTCGCAATTTTCCGTTCACGTACCGCGATAGCGCGGGCCGTATCCCGATTAAATTCAGTGAGCGCAAGGGTAGCCGGAGAGTTACGTAACGCGGCAGCCTGTCGCGAAGCGCTCGCGGCCACAATCGCATCTTTGTTCTTGGCGAAACGTTCGGTCTCGCGAATTATCGCGTTATTGTACTTGTGCTCCTCGTTCACAGCCCCGCGCTTTAACGCAGACAACCTACGCGCCCGACTAATCTCGCGCATCTCGGATTGCGCCTTGAACGCTTCGGTACGTTGCGCAAGTAGCCCCTGCTGTTTGTCGAGATTAGCTAACTTCTGCACCGATTTCTGGGCGTCATCCGCCAACCCCTCGATGCCCGCAAGACGAGACGCAAACTCGCCCAGCTTCCGGGAAAGGTGGTCCTGTACCCGGAAGAGGATAGTTACGCTATGGAGAATGCTATTCATCCGCGCTTACGCATCTTTCGCATCAACTGCTTCGTCCCGCGATCCCCGAACTCCTGCGCGGCGTCCTCAAGAATCTTTGCTGCATATTCGTCACTGAAAATCGGCCGAGCGGGCATCTTCTCCGTACCCATCTCGTGAAGCATAAACAGATCCGACAACTGAATCGGACCTTCGCCCCAAGCACTCACGCCGCTGCCCTGGGGAGGGTCGTACGTGCCGTCTTCGATGCCGACTTCGATGTTGTCCCCGTTGATGCTGTAGGCGATAGCCTTAAACATCTGCCCCGTCAAGTTCAAGGGCAAATCGGGCTCGTAACCGAGCCGAGAGCGCTCCTCTTGCGTAGGGTCCGCCAGTCCGGGCCAGTCGGGTCCGCTGTCGATGATGCGCTCCCGGAACCTATCAACGAGCTGGCGTCCGGCGCGGCGCTGTTCGCGCTTGAAGCCTTCGCCCTTGAATTCAGACTCGGCAGTGACGAAGAACTGCGAGATTTGTTCGAAACTTCTGAAGTCCGACATCTCTCACTCCTTCGCCTTGACCGACTTGAATTCCTTACTCGTCCAATCGAACTCGAACCCTTCTTGCTCCTGATGGATGATGCAAAACGCTCGTCGTTTCGTCGGATCCATCACTAGCGCGAGGTCGGGAGGCCAGTTATTGTGTACGAGCCACGCGACCTCACGAAAGTACGGATCCCTTACGAGTTTTTTATTGCGTCTACCGATTCCTCCTCGGCAGGAAGCTCGCTGATAACTTCGATGAGCTTTTCGAGGCCGCTATCGCGAATCAGGACGTGAATCGCGTTGAATTCCCTGCGATCGCTGGGCATCTTGATGGGCTTGCCGTTGATCGACCGAATCCAGAGCATCGCGTAGAGCTGCAAATACAGCAGCTCGGACTTCGACGAACCCATGGCCTCGGCCATGATGAGGCTGATCATGTCCGGCGGCCTGCGCAGCTCCACAGTCGCCCCGTTGGGTAGCACGAGCGAAACGGGCACGCCGCCCTTGGCCTTGAGCAGCTCGGTCGGCTTCTCGGGCAACGAGAGGTCGCTGGCGGGAGCGGGGGCCTCCGGGGTGAGCAGAGCCAGTTGCTCGGGCGAGAGTATTTCTGCCATTTGGGTTTCCTTTTCGTGCGGAGAGGGGGATTACACGTTGGGCGACGAAGGCAGCGCGAGCGCGATAGCCGCCTGGAGGGTCAAGAGGGCTTGCGAGGTCACGTCGGCGGTGGTGTCCGTGACGCTCTCCCGACGAGGGCACCGGAACTCGAATTCCTGCGTCACCTTGGCTTCGCCCGTGAAGTCTCCCCCCTTGACCATCCGAATCACGCTGTTCGGATACTGAAGAGTCGTGGATCCGTAGGCGTAACCCTGGGGGTCGAAGATGACATGGGTGATCTGGGCCAGAACGGTACCGTTGCCCCCGTAATAGGACTCCTGAAAGAGTTGCGCGAGCACGTCGCCTGCGCTGCTCGTGCGGGCGATGCTGAATCGACCCTGCCAGCCTTTCTCGACTGCCCGCACGACCGGAACGCCGCCGAGGTTGATCGGATCGGTCTCGACGACCGAGTTAACCGGGTCGCACGAATAGCTCTCCAGAATACCGATATCGACCGCGTTCATGATGCTCGTAGTAGCACCCTTCGCGGCCACGGAACCGATATTTTGAAGCTGAATGGACAACGCCATGTCTTTGCCGATGTTGAATGCGGCAAAGACCTGGCTGCCAGGAAGAAGACCCGCCATTTAGATGCCTCCTTACTTCACCTGGACGGTCTTGCCGCCAATCAGGGACACGACGAAGAACCGAACCGTTGCGAGATACCGAACCTTCACGACTGCGTACATGTAGCCGGCGGCGACCGACGCCGCGCTATTCACCTTGCCGTCGCCGAACGACATATCGACGGAGAAGTCATCGATCATCCGGCTCCGCTTCAGTCCCGCAAAGAAGTCATTCAAGGACTTCTCGGCACTGGCGCGCACAGGATCGCCCGGCTGGGCCGACTGAACCGTGCCGATGTACTTCCCGAACGCCTGATTCAGGCTGTAGGCCAGGAAATTCGTCATCGTGCTGTAGTTCAGATCGTTGACCGTAGGATCCGAACTGGAGTTCTTGCTGCCGCGCATCCCGAAGAACGCGCCGCCGGGGCACGGGTTCGTGATCACGCCGATGCGTGCCGCGTCGAGCTGGCTCAACTCGGCCTGACTGTACGGCGACTGCGCCAGCGTGCGCTGGGTCGCGACGACGAGGCCGATCGGCTTGTTCTCGTCCGACTGCTCGGGCGAGAGGGCGATCTTGGCTGCCAGAGCGAAGCTCATCGGGCTCCAGAGACGGAGCTGCTGGTTGTAGGAATCGAAGAACTGGCACCAGTCCCCGGCCACGAAGCGACTCCCAACCGAGTTGATCCCCGAGGTGTTCACCGTAGCGACCGCGTTCGCGGTCGAAGTCCCGGCGGGGAGTGCCTCGAACGCGACCATGCCGTTCGCCTGGGCGAATGCGTCGGCGGTGGCCCAGGTCGTCGAATCGGTGTTGCCGCAGAGGCCGAATCCCTGGACCCCGTTACCCGCGAGGGCGTACATGCCGGTCGCGGGGATTGCCACATTCGAGCCGAGCTGCTGGGCGCTCGTGATGTTCTGGTCGCCGTTCGCGCCGCCCGTAAGAGCGAAGACGGTCAGGGCCGGTGCAGCGCTGGGTGAAGTCCCTGCGGTCGCCGTAAGCAGTTGCGACGGCCCCCGCGAGGCATTCTGCCCGTTGGCGAGCGCGTTGACGATGCTCGCGGCAAGCGAAGACTGGGCGAGGTTGGTGAAGACCTCGGCCTGTGGCGCGGCACCGCTGCGCGAGACCTGCATCGTCCAGGTCGGGGCGGCCTGGGTCGAGTTGTAGCCGGGGACCATGACGACTGAAAGGTTGTTCCCCTCGGTGCCGCTGTACTTGGCAGTCAGCGTCGCGATAGTCTGACCGGCGGCGCCGCCCGCCAGGTCTGCACCGGAGGCGGTCGCGGTTTCCGTTGCGCCCGAGCCCGTCACGGCCGCGACCAGCGAAATCGAGTTGCCGGCAGTCCCGGCCGTGGCGGCGGTGAGCGTCACAACTGCACTCGCCGCAAGCGTCGCACCCGAGGCGGTCGCCGTCACGGTCGCGCCGACGCCCGAAACCGAACTCGATAGCGAGATATTCGTGTCGTTGCCGGTGATCGCGGTGATCGTAACCGTGTCGGTCGAGGCTGAAGCCAGAACGAGCGCCTGAAGCGTCGCATTCGCGTTGATTGCAGCGGCAACCCCGGTCGCAACGCCGGCCAGGTTCGTGTCGGCCGTAACGACCGTATGGGTAACGGAGGTGCCGTTGATAATCACCGTCACAACGTCGCCGACGTGGTAGGTGCCGCCGATCGTGACGGTGCCGGTGAAGTTCGCGGCAGCGACCATCGCAGCGGCCGAAGCGTTGGCGTTGATGGCGGCGGCGACGCTCGTGGCGACACCAGCCAGGTCGGTATCCCCCGCAACAGTGGTGTACGGTACCGCGACGCCCCCGATGGTGGTCGTCACGACATCCCCGGCATGGAACGTGCCGCCGATGGTGACCGTACCCGAGGCTGCCACCGGAGGGGTCGTCAAATCGACGCTGGCCTGGGCATCGGTACCGTCCGTGACCCGGACGCCCCAGACGGCCGAGAGGCCGAGTTGCAGGAGAATATTCGCGTCAGTGGCCAGATCCTTCGCGCCGAGCGTCGGAGGCCCGAAGGCGCTCGTTGCGGCGGTCTGGCTTCCCAGCAGGACAGCCGAATTCACTGGCCCCCACGAGGCGCCCCCGACCAGGCCGCCTACGGCAGTCGGAATGCCCGAAATCTGCGCGCCGCTAGGCTTCTGGATGACGACATAGGTGTCATCGACGGTCAGGCCAGCGAGGTTGATCGAACCTGCGGTATAGACGCCCACTGCATTTCCTCCTACAAGGGTCCGACCGTCACGGCCGCGTCAAGCACCGAGACCGCCGGGATCAAAACGGTACTCGGATAATCCACAGTGTACACTAAAACTCGCCTGAAAATCCCATGGCGGGTCTCGGCATCTGTCTGGATCATCGTCCTGTACAGGATCCGGCCCGCGTCCTGGGTCGCCATGGCCAGAAACTCGGCCTGCGCAAATGTCATGTCCACTAGATTCGCGAAGAATTTTCGGTCGTCGTCAGTAGGCGCCCAAATATGAATCTGAAATGTCTCTCGTTGTTGTCTGAATGATTGAATCAAGTTTCCCGTTCCGCCTATCTGGAAATTGACCGTGGTGGCGTTCCCTGCTGTTCCCGCTTGCAGCGCCATGATCGTAACAACCGAGCCATTCGCGCTGGCCATGACTTGCGCGTTAGCCGTTGAATTAGAGTTGATCGCGTTCGCGATGCCGGCCGCAACCTCGGAGAGTGAGGCGCCCGTAGGGGGTACATAAGAAACGGCTGCGGCGTTCGGATTAAGCGTCGATCCGTTAACGGAAGTCGGTGTCCCGTTCAAAATGAACATCGTAACCGTGGCCGCCGCTACTGTGCCTCCGAGAGTCAACGTCGCACTTGCGGCGGTACCGCCCGTGCCCCCTTGGAGTTGCGTTGAAGACAGGTTCGCCGTCAGGCTGATTGTCGGTTCACTAGCAACAACTGGAGTTGTCGAAAACGTAGTCGTCACCGTCCCAGAACCGGGCCAGAACACGGATATGTTCGAGATCGCGTGCTCGATGTCCACGTCCAGTTCTTCAGGGGTGGGCCAGCCCTTGTACACGCGGGTAGGCGAGAGTGCCGCTGGATTCGGCCGAGTTTGCGTCCAGGTCGCCGAGGGCTGCGCGTTCAGTGCGGTCGTGACGGCTGACACGATCGCGTCGAGGACATCATCCGCGCTCGCCATTAGGGCAGCTCCTTAACGGCGGTACAGAAGTAACCCGAGAGCCCCCAGCCGGGTTGCGGCTGCATTGCGTTGATTCGGAAACGCATCGGGGCGTTCTGCTCAACAGCCTGCACCTGAATGATGTCGTTCTCGCGAACTCCATCCAAACCCGGCAAGAAAGGCAGGTAGCAAAACCAATGCGGCAGCGCGTCGTCGAGAGGTAGCCGATCGTTGTTCTGTACCTTCATCTGGCCGATGTACTGAATACCTACGGGGATATTCGAGGGGTTTCCGATCGTACTCGGCGCAAAGACTCCGTTCGTAAGCACGTACGGAGTCCCGTTAGTCCGCGACGCCCCCGCATATCCTCCAGCAGAGCGACCCGATGACGCTTGGTAGATATTCGCGAGGGTCTCAACGCGCACCGCGAGCGTAGGCTTCAGGGGGCGACGCGAGGCGATGGCGTATTGAGTGTTGCCCCCGTATGCGGGGTCATTCTGCACCAAGATATCCCCGAGTTCCACAGCGGACATGTCGATAAGAAACTCGAACGGATTCGTGTGCAGATAATCGTTCTCGATGTCTTTCATCTGCCGGGTATGCGTGATCTTGGAATTGATCGAGCCAACCAGGTTTTCCGGGGCAATCGGATCACCGCTGCTCGCCCCGGATAGCCGATATTGCTCGAACGGCTGACCGATCAGGTTCGCCGCAAATTGCCGCCCAAAATTTATGAGCCCTTGGGCCGTGGAATACGTAAAAGGCATCAGCCGGATACCCGGAAGTTCAACGGATGCTGATTTCCGGCGGCCGGGCGAGTGTTCATGTTGACGCCGAGTTGGTTACACAACTTGATGCGCCATCTGTCGTAGTCGTACTGCAACATCTGGAATTCGTCGGGATTCATGGTAACAACGTCAGCCTTCGAAGCTTGCAGACGAGTCTTCGAATCGCTCATCTGCGCCTCGATAGCGTCGAGTTCCGCAAGGATAGACTGAACGCGAGGAACAGCCTCGGGAAGGAGGCTGTTCATCACGTATTCGAGCAAATACTGATCGTAGGTGCCCAGAACCAGCGACGCGAACAGGGGCGAATTCGGTATGATGTTCTGGTAGTCCAGATGATACCGAACTCGTTCCTTGTCCGTGATCGATAATTCTGCCACGGTTTACTCCGCGAAGTCGTCTTCGCTCAAGATTTGGATCTGATCGCCGTCCTCGTCGAGGAGTGCCAGGGGAGCCTTCATCCCCACGAGGCGCCGGAAATCGTACTCGTTGGACGAGATGACGTGCCCTTTGGGCATGTCGCTGTAGGCTGCGCCGTGGTAGTACCGCCAGTCGTCGAGGAACTGCGCCCGGTAGACCTGGGGAGCCTCGGAAACGGGGGTCTCGGCCTCGTCAGCAGAAGCGATCGGAAGATCCTCGATAAGCGCGTCAGAAGCGCCTACGGCTTGCTCGTCGGCAGAAGGCTGGGGCGTGGACTTCTTGGGGGCCATCGGGAATCCTCCTTGTCTGATTTTACACGATAACTTGCCCGATTAGGCGAACTTGATCCCGAGGCCATTGATCGTGCCGGCCTGGGACTTGATCCAGAGGGTGCCCTGGAGCGACGGGGAGATGGGCCAGTAGAACTCGGCCGCCCCGTAGAGCAGGACGCCTGCATCCGTGTTGGCGCCGGCCACGAACCAGGCGGTCGAGTTGCCTGCGGGTGGCTGCCAGATGATTGCGCTTGCCGTGGCAGGCAGCGCGAAACTTTGATAGGTCGTCGTGAGGTTGAGATTCAAGCTCGATTCGAGCGGGATAGGAACATACAGCCCGGCACCGTTGAGCGTAAACGGGCCACCGGGATAGTTGAGAGTCCCGGCGAGAGTGATCGTGTTCGCGGCCATCGGTGCCTCACAAAATTGAGCCCAGAGTGAGCCACGTAGACTCACTCTGGGCGGACTGGGCTATTACTCGCCGTGCTCGAAGACGACGGCGCGCTTGAATGCGGCCGAGTCGCCGGTCAGGGAGTCCGTGGGAATGGCGAAGTCGCCGCTCCAGCTCCAGGTCTGGGACACGACCTGCTGCAAGCGGTCCAAGGGCGTCCGCAGAATGTAGCGGATGCGATCCGTGACCATCGAGAGGCCGTTCGCGGTGACGTTGAAGTTGCCGATCTTGCCGAGCGCGCCCGCATTGGTGATGTACTCGGTTTCGTCGATGTACATCTCGCGGATCGTGTTCGGGCCGTACATGATCGGCCGATGGACGGGGGTACCGGGGGAGCCGCCCAGCGAACTGACCGACGTGTCGCCATAAATCACGTCGCTGTTCGCCGAATTGGTGTTGTACGCCTGCGGAACTTCTTCGTTTCGGATGAACGTGATTCCGTTCGCCCGAGCGACCATGAAGTTCCGAACTTCCTCCTCGCTCACCGTCTGTCCCCGGTTCAAGAGCTGGAACTCCGAATCGTTGAACAGATGAGCCTCGGAGGTGGCGTCGAGCTGGCAATGATACGTGCCATCCGGGAAGGCGGGCACGTACATCTTGCGCAGCCGCGTCACGCCCGCCCGCAGTGCGGCCAGGGTGAGCACGTTGCTCGACGTGATGGAGTTGGTGGTCGAACCGCCGCCCACGCGGTAGATGTAGGGCATGTTCGACGCGAACACGGCCGCGCCCGCCGAAGCGGTGACGGCAGCATCGAGGGTGAGGGTACCGGAACCGCCGGGCTGGTTCTCGTTGTCCGGGGTATAGGCGATCACGTTAACCGTGGTGCCGCCAGTGACGACGTTGTTCGCGCCGAGGGTGCCGCCGACGTTGATCTGGAGCTTGTTCGAGGACGAGACGGCCGCCGGGCGCCCGGACTGCATCGCCGAAATGAAGCCGTTCAGGTAGGCGACGTGGATCGTCGTCGAGCTAGTCACGGCCGCCGTGATGTAGCTCTGGCCGCCGAGGTAGGCGTTGTACAGCCGGTTCCTGACCATGTGGTCGAGGGACTGGGCGGACTGAATGCCGAGCTTCTGGGTGTCGCGCAGGAAGATGGCTGCGAGCGCGATGTAGTCGCCGGGCATGTAGGTATCCAGGCTCGCCCCGTACTGGGCGGCGGTCGCCTGCCACTGCTCGATCTGGACGCGGTTCTGGGGCGTCGGATCGTTGCCGGGGACCAGGCTAAGGAGCTGCGGCGCGAGCAGCCCGTCTCGGGTAAACCACTGGGTCTCGCCCAAGTGGACCGGCCAGCGTTCCGGGAGCGCTTCGCGCCGGAACAACTGGGCGGGCATCAGGGCATCCTTGAATTCCCGCTCCAGAACGTTGTCCTGGATGATGTTGATCAAGGATTGGGGTAGTTCGATGGCCATTTGTCAGCCCTCGCGCTTTAGCGCATCAGGCCCGGCTGTGAGATCCCGTACTTCGCCTGCATGTGCTCGGCGTACTCCTTGGGAGTCATGTCGAGCACGCTCTTGGCGGGTGCGGGGGCTCCGCTTGCGGGCGGGGTGGGACCAGGCGGGTTGTTTGGCCCAGAATTTGCCGGCGGGGCCGAGGCCGTATCGAAGAGATGCGGCGAACCTGCCTTCAGGCCGTCGAAGAACGACTTGAACAGCGCGGGATCGCGTACGTCCATCGCGGCCAATACTGGATCGGCCTTGATGTACTGGTCGAGCTTGAACGTGGCGAACTCGATGGCGTCGTGTCGGATTCCGGCAGCGCGAGCAGCGTCTTCGAGCTGCTTTTGCTGATTCTTCGCCGCGTTGGCCTGTTCGAGTTCCTGGAGGCGACTCTTTGCCTCGTTGGCGGCCTTGAGCGCCTCGTCTCGTTCCTTCTGAAGGCGTTCACCTTCGGTGAGATTCGCCTTCTCCAGTTCGGAGAGCTTCGCCAGAGCTGCCTTGGCGGCATCGAGACTCTCGACACCCAGTTCCTTCAGGAGCTTTTCCTGACCCTTCCGGTTGGCCCTTTCGAGCCGCGTCTTGAGCCACTCGGGGTTCGAAGGATCCTCGGGGGGAATCGGCGGGTCTGGGGGCTTGGGTTGTCCGGGCGCGGGACCGCTGTTGGGACCGCCAGCGGGAGCGGGAGGTGCAGCCGGATCGGCCGGAGGGGCAGAGGGAGGGGCTCCCTGGGGGGTAGGGGTCGGGTTGCCTGCCATGTTTCAAACTCACTTTCTCGCTGTACCGTGCGACCTACGTGAGCCCAAATATAGCACGCAGGCGCGTGTAATTGGCGAGAGTGAGTTTGAAATTTATGCGAATGCGCTAGTCGTTATCGCTGCGTGGGGCCGTCGCCGGCTTGGCCTTAGCCGAAACTCCGGGCTTCATGGTCGCCGGGGCTGCGGGTTTGGCGCCGGCCTTCGCGAGCTTGAGCTGATTGTTCAAGTCTTCTTGCTGCTGCTGCTCCAGCTCGCGCACCGAGCGCAGTGGATCATCGTCGCCGAGATAGTCAGCCAGGAAATGCACGAGCGTATCAAGGCGAGCCACAGCCTTTCCGCCACTGGCGAGATTCGCAGACTCGACTGCCTGGAACGTATCGGCCATCATGGGCTCGAAGTAGCGGCCCCAAGAGAGTTCTAGGTCGTCCTCGGTGAGATCGAAATCCGGCACGAGTTCTGTGACCTTTTCGGTCTTCGGATCCTTGATTCGGGGGTACCAGAGCTTTTCGCCCCGGTTCTTCACCGCTTCGGCCGCCCGGAGCATCAAAATCAGCAACCGCTTCAGACCGTTCTCGCCGTATTGGTTTCTTAACTTATCGCACTTGGCCAGCATGTGCGAATAGAGCTTTTCGATAGCGGCGGCGGATTGAGCGTTCCCGGAAAGTCGATGCGGATCGGCTATGATGCACTCCGTCACTTCCAGAACGTAATCTCTGAAGACTTTTGCGAGATCGACCGCGACTTTGGCGGCCTCTCCGCCGTACTCCATGTAGCTGGCCTTGCCGTCTTTACCGACGAAGATGCCGTTGTTCTGCGAACCGAGTTTCAGTTCGCCTCGGGCGCCAATCATGCCGGCGGCGCGAGCCTCCTCTGCGGCGATAGCGATTACCACAGTGGGATCGAGATTTCCGTGCATGCCGCCGACGATTGAGCTAAGAAGCTCGTTCACGCGGTCGATGAGATCGTAGGCGCCTTCGGAATCGGTATCCCCGTCGATCTGGTCATACCGAGGAAGGTTCTGGATAAACACCGCCGGCACGAAGCCAAAAGCGTGATTGTACACTTCTTGAACCTGCGGCTTCTTATCCTTTTCGGAATCCGCCAGACCCGAAAGATCATCCTTTAGCTGCCGGGGCTCGAAAATAATATCCTGGGTTTCAGTCACGACGCGCTCGTAAAGAAACCAACCCTTCTTCCACTTCTTCGTATCCTTGTCCAGATAATCCTTCTGGAATGGATACGCGAAACGAAAAGCCTTCATGAGGCCGGCGTGGTAGTCCGCCCAGAGAGGAGTCGCAAACTTGGTATTGAAGGATTCGAGCTGGAATCGGCCGTTGATGATCTTGAACATCACGATAACCGAACCAGACATCCCGCCAAGAGTTGCGGCCTCCATGAAGGCGGCCTTGGCTTTGATGTTCTTGAGGAGTTTGTTGAAGTATTCCTGACTTGGGGTATCGATCGAAACCTTGACCGTCGGAAACCTGTGTTCGCCGAACAGCAAACTCACAAAACGATCGATAATCGCCCGCGCCATATTGTACTGCACGGGCGGCCGACGCTTCGTGACGGGAGGCATCGACTCGGGCTTGATCTGGATATTGAAAAACTGCTCTGGAAATAGCCGATGCCCCTGACGTAGCGTCCCGTCCCATTCGTAGGGACGGTCATCGTAGGCGGTGCCTCGATAGTAAGCTTCTCGCTTATCGAGCAGCTTATACCGCCGATCGTCACGAAAATCGGGCGCGTTGTTAATCAGATCCCGCACCGTGGCGTCGGAATTCGGATCAATTTTCAGCGCCTTCGAGGGCTTCGTCGAGCCTGCCATGGGTCCGAGTCTAGCAGATTACTCGGCAAAGTGGGACGATTACTTTCACCGCTTCCCCCAGACATTGCCCGGTGCGGATCTCCGGTAACGCACGAAGTCCTCGTAGTCACAGCGTTCCCACTGGGCGGGCCACAGGGGAACGTCCTCGACTGTACAGCGATCGACCCGTCCGAGGCGATCCAGCGTAAACTCGATGAAGTATACCCCCGATTGGTTTACGAGCTTGCGGTCCTTCATGAACGGCGTTCTCCCACTGGACGCGGGCACCAAGAAATAACGAGCCCCATTAGGGCCGCGCATGTTGTTCATTTTGTGGTAGTGGCCAGTGAAGTGGAATCCGGTAGGTACCTTATCGTTTTCGAGAACGAGATATTCCGCCATCTTCTGATCTTTGTACGATAGAGCATAACTCGTGCCATCTCCGGGGTGAGCGAGACGAATAAAGTTCTCGTCCCCGTTCGGTCCTGCGATCCATGCGGCCGTCGGTCCAAGATTCTTGAAATTATCCAAACGATCCTCGATTAGCCGCAGCGCGTCGATGCCAGAATCCTTGAACCAGCTCCCATCATGGTTACCCCCGAGGGCGTACACGGGAATCTGGCTCTCTTTGAAAATTTGAACCGCGTAGTCCACCTGTTCGTCGATGGAGCGCAAAGCCAGCTCGAATACGAAGCCTTTGTGCATAAAAGGCGCCCCGTCAAGCACGTCGCCGCAATGAAGAACCGCCTCGCACTGCCGACGTTCGGCTTCTTGCAAAACGTCTCGAACGAAGCGGGGTTGCGCTTGCCAGCCGCCAAAATGGGAATCCGACATCACCATAAACCGATACCAGGGACGCCCCTCGGCGAATACCCCGGAAAACACATCCTCGCGCTCGGTTAGCTTGGGATCTCGCTCAAGAACGAGCTTTCCGGCCTTGAATACTAGAAGGTACCCGGCAGATTCGAGACGTTGGGCGGCGTCCGGCTCGAATTTCGTGAGTTCCTGTGGGTTTACCCCCTCGTCTCGCCGCTTGAGCAGGAGCGCCAGAAGCTCGTCTGTGCCCTGGGTCGCCGGAGCCGCCGGGGCCGGTGCGGGGGCGGCGAGGGGCGGTGCAGCAAGTTCGCGGATGAGGTTGCGAACGGTCCACTGACCGACCGTGAAGCCCTCGCTGCGAAGCTGGGCCAGGACTGCTTCGAAGCCGGGCGGCTTGCCGTGCCAGGTGCGTGCGGCTCGGAGTTCGGCGATGCGCGCCTTGAGTCGTTCGCGGTCGTCCAAAGCTGCCCTCCGACTCGACGGGGACTACGGACCAACCAGCAGTCTACCACGTTCTCGCAAAATTCACGCGAGTTCATTCGTGGGTTCTCGCAGGGTCCAAGGTCAGGAGGCGCTCCTGCATTGCCTGGAGATAGGTCGCCACTTGTTCGGGGGCGACGGCATCGTACCGCTCCTCGGTCATCCGGGTGGGCTTCCAGAAGGAGAAAATCGGCCAACTGTCCTCATCTTCGCCCACGTCGAACGTGATGAAGTTCGTTTCGGGTTGGCGACGCATGGCCGGATTATAGCAGACTGCGCCGGAAGCTGTTCGGTATCCATCCCGCAACAATGCCCGTCAGCGTACGCTTCTTGGCAACTTCGACCGCGATGTACAGGGCATCGAAATCGTCGTCGTGAACGACACTGGGCATATCCACGAGCGTTCTGAACAGGCCGCTCGATTGCGGACGCAAATGCAGGCGCCGCTGCTCGGTAACCGCGCTAAAGATTTGAGTTCTGGCCGCTTTATCCAGTTGAGTGGGGATAGCTTCGACGGTGAGCCAGGGATTCTTCGCGACCTGTTCAGCGAGTGCCGCCTGGTAGGCCACGGCCTCGACGCCGATAACCTCCGGCCCCCATTGCTGGGCGATCTCGGTAACTTTCTGGATCTGCTGCTCGAAAGAGAGCTTGCCTTTGTAGTTGTACAGATCCCAAATGTGATTGTCCTGATCGACGCCGATAACCTGTACTGCGAAGAAGTCAGCGCGCTTCTTGAGGGAGATGGCCGGATCGACGCCCATAAACACGCGCAACTTGCTGACTTCGGGGAGTGTCTTCGCGAGAGCCTTTTCGAGATGATCAGGATTGATAACGCCGCCGGATCTGCGATTGGCGTCGTTCTGATACTGCAACAAGAAGATGCTGGAGCCCGACTTCTTACGAATCTGGCGCAGTTTTTCGAGGGGAAACTTCTCGGGCCAGAAAGACTTTTCTTCGACTACCGGATTCCCGAATTCGTCGGCCTTAATCTCACCGTTCGCATCAACGGTGAATTGCTCTTGAATGGCGGGAACGACATGCACATAGGGACCGATGAAGTCGTCGTTGAAGACGCCATCTTCATCTTTACCGGCAAGCCAACCGTAGAGATCGTCCTCATGATAGCGCGTCCCGACGATGCGAAGCTCGCCGACATCCGGTTCGAGGGTAGGCATCAGAGTGGTGTAGAACCATGTCTTGACCTTATCCCGCTGCGCTTCGGTTCGGGAGTTCTTTTCGGTTACCAGGTCGTCACAAATGATGAGATCAAAGTGATATCCCGTAATCGAACCCTCGGCGCCGTAGACCGCGATCGTCGGCTCCTTCATGATCTTGGTACGATTGGCGACGATAATCTCGGTATTGTTCCAGAGCGTGCCAACCATATTGCCAAACAACGATCGGAAGGCGTCGTTGGATTCAATATGCTGCTTGATTTCGCGAAGGAAGGTTTCGGCCTGCCCCTCGGAGGCGGAAACGATAGCGATTCTGATATTGGGATTGAGAACCAGCCGCCATAGCACGTAGGCGATATCCAGAATGGTGGACTTACCTCCTCCACGGGGGCACAGGTTCATCGAATGCGGCGTCGTTAGTTGGAACGTCAACATCGACGCATGGAACGGCGTAATCTTGTAGTGGAGAACCGTATAAATGAAGAAATCGATCCGCTGTTTGCAGATCGCAGCGATTTGCTGGGGAGTCAGCGGCGGCTGGCTTCCCGGTGACGGATTTCGTGGATCGTCAGGCGGCAGAACCATCTTTAGGTGCCTGCTTGAGGGCTCCCTCGGAGAGGCCGATCTGTAGCCCGGAGACGGTTCTTTCTAGCGCGTGATTGTACAGGTAAGTGTAAGCAACGCGCTGCTTCTTGGGAATCAGTCGTTCCCAGGTAGCGAAGAACGTCTCGATGGGAGCGAGTTTTACGTGCAGCAGCTCATGAATCAGTACCCCGACGATCTGATTCTCGTCACGAAGGCGCTCGTAGTACAGAGTTATGTAAGCGTGCCTGTAGGTTTCAACGTGGTGGATATCCGTGGCCGCCAGAACCGCCTCGTTTTCTTTATCGATCGGCTCGTAGTACAGTTGAACGTCCTGTATGTCGATGCCCAGTGCATTTATGAGCTGGGGAACGTGCCGATGTGCGATTTCTTTAACTTCTTGCTCGGTCATTGCTACTTTGATTCCTATCTACGGAAGGAGAGCCAGATCCACAAACCGAGAAACAGCCCCAAGGTGAGACTCATCCCGATAGTGTCTGCGGGAGTAAAAGTGGGGGACGAACTTTGGACAATGGCAGAAGATGTCGCGCCATTCGGAGCGACAAGTGTTGGGGGAGAAGCCGTCGCGCTGGGGGAGGAGTACCAGAAATAGGGACTCGCCGAAGCGTCCAGGGTTGCGACGGGCGGATAGAACGGATTCATTTGAGTGCTCCTATAGCGCCTTCGACGGCGGTGCCGATAGTGATTACAAGCGCAGCCAGCGACAGCGTAACTGTCACCGTGAACGCGAAAACAAAAGTCTTTTCCCAGTTCATCGCACGATGTCCACGAGAGCAGCGTTGCGGTAGTCGTCGGGAATGACCTCCCAGGTATACTTGATACCAGGGAAGAGGTTCAGGCCGCCACGCTTGCACATTCTCGCGATAAGAACAGCACAATCGGGGTTGAGTTTTCTGCCGAGGTTCATAGGCCAGCCGAATTTGCGCGCATGCGCCGCTGTCGCCATCCCGGACAGAAAAACGTCGGCCCAACCGTAGGCCGTACCGCCGACGCGATCGTAGGCGTAAGTCAGCGCCGAAGCGAGGCTACCGTAATTCCATTTCGGTCGCAGGATGGCATACGGAGGCCCCCAAATAGGATAAACGTCGATGCCCCTGTCAACGTTGGTGGTGATTTGCTTGTTTGGTCCGGCGTACATTCCGACGTGGACGTAGGCGGGCCATTCGTGTTCGACGAGATACTCTCCAACAGCGATGCCCTTGAACGCGAGCATGGTGTCGCTCGGGTAGTAGGCGAGGATGTCGCCTAGTTTAGGTTCTTGCATTTGACAGGTACCTCGCGAAGAAAAGCCCCGCGATCGTAGCTACTAACGCGAATACGTAGAAGACGTTACTCACGGCTACGGCTCCTGCACTACACGGGCGGGAATTTCGAGAACCTTGCCGGCGTCGAGAGGGGTTTGACCCTTGGCGGAGAGAAATTGTGATGCGAATTCGTTTACTTCGATGCTCGTGAATTGAACGTTGTTCAGAAGGACATTCAGATCCCGGTTATCCGCGCCGCGCATGACTTTTGTGATTTCGCCAGCACGATCGAGTTGTTTGCCCATGGATTCCATGAGCTTGGCGAACTGTTCGACCATTCCGGGCCGGACCCCGGTGTAGTGCTTGCGCTTGCACGACAAAGAAGCCTCATCGAGTTCGGGCATATCATTTCGGTGCTCGAAGTCTTCTTTGATGGTTTGCTGCACCATGTCGATGACTTCGACGCCCTTTTCGTACAAGTCTTGGGTTTTCGAGAGCACGTCGAAATGTGCTTCGACTACTTTCTTGCCCAGCTCGGGCGTGGCACGGAAGTAAAGGCTGCGGCTGTAGGCGATGCGATCGAGTTCGACCTTGACGGCCTTGGGATGGATGCCCGTGGCTTCGGCGATCTGCGCTGCGGTTTTGCCCTCGGAGAGGAGCCGGGCGATCAGGACGGCTCGTTCTTCGAGGGCAGCCGGGAAGGCGACATCGACGACCTTGAGGATCTCGGTGACCAGAGCTGCGGGAACAGCCTGCTGGGGGGCCTCTCTGTAGGCCGCCAGGTCGAGGTCGAGGGCGTCGAGGTCTGTTGGCCCCTTGACCGAGGCGATCTCGCGCTGTAGGGGCGCCGAGACGTAACCCCGAGGGTCAGGGTTGGCCAGCTCGTTCTGGGCGTCGAACGAGAAGCCGGGGCGCCGATGGGCCTTCTGATCGCCGAGGGACATGCGACGACCCTAGCATACGAGCGCCCCGGTTGGCAAGAGGACTACTGCGAGCCGGGGCCGTAAAGGTACTCGTGAACCTTCTTCTGCTGCCGCTGGCGCCGCGTGGGTTCCTTGACCAGTTCGTAGCCCTCTTGAAGGAGCGCATGGTTGGCCAGAACGCGGGTTGCGAATTTGCCGAAGGATTCCTGATTCTTTATGGCCTCGGTTTCGAGTTTGAGAAAGAGACCCGCAGGTATCGTGACCTGAATAGTCGTCGTGCGGTGCTCGGGAATCTGATTGTAGACTAACTCACTGATTGTGTGATGGAGGTAATCCGATTCATCCGCGTCCCAGGCGCCGTTTTCGATGTACTGGCGTATGGCATCGTGGAAGATAAAGCTACGCTGGGTATTGAGTGCGTTTACCCGCAGAGCTAGTTCGTCGTAAAGCAAATAATGAAGGCCCATATCGATAGTCAGAGGGTTGGGGTCATGCGCAACAGGCGCGGGCGTATAGATTAGCTTTGATCTCTTCTTGTCGTCCCAGTACGGAACATTCTGAATGTACTTCAGAAAGATGATTTGGAGATAAAAACCGTAAGGCATGCCGTAGTAATCGGCATTTTCTAAGACTGCTGCGAATTCTCGGTTCAACCGAAGGCGGACACCTACGGAAGTCTGGTGAATCACCGTATTGTAGCCCTTACGTCGAACCGTACCCGGCCTATCGTGGATCTTGGGCCGCCCGGGACGCTTCTTGGGGATTTCGAGGTACTCGTCCATCGTGCTGTCCTTTCTATTGAAGAAGGTAACACAGGAAGGAGAAGCTGTCGAGTAAAGTTTTGTCAAAATAAGAGGAACCCGACCCGGGTATAGAATGCTCTTATAGGCCAGAATGCAGTAAGGGCGCACCCTCCCGAGGACCGAAAGTGGTATAAGAAATCTTATTCAGCCCGAGGTACACGCATGTACGCGCATGCATGTACATGCGCATGTGAGAGTTTCTCGAAAAACCTAAGTATTTTACTCCTCATCCCGAGAGAGCCTCGCGCATGAGGGTCTAGTGTTTTTGAATATGTATTTCTTATATTATTTTTAGACAGATCAGATCAAGGAGTGGTGCGGGTTTCGGCCTATAAGAGCATTCTCCGCTTCGGATTCGGTCCTCTTATCTGTGGATGCTCGCGGAGATCGTCCTGAAATCCAGCATTGACGCGGGTTTCGGGCTGGCGGCCTCAAACGGGGCGACCGGGCCGCGAGGCGGATATTGGTTTTTCGAGAAACTAGTATACGGGAAACTAGTTTTTCGAGAGAAACAACTGGTTTTTCGAGAGAAACTATTAGGTTTTTCGAGAAACTAGTATTTCTGCGGACGTATCGAGAGTGCGTGAGCCGTCCCCCACTTAATTAACCTGGTTAATAGTCCCCCAGGGTAACCTCTAACCTAGTTAAATACTCGACCAGTCATGTAAACATGCTTGCGAGTATGTTTGTAACTCGCGAGATAACTCGCGCAGTTTATACATGCGCATGAGTGTTAACGGTGATCTTGCGATAATTCGCATCGTTTCGTGCGTTACTTATCGCTTGACCTAATAACGCCGCGCATGACTATCAGGTTCATAGCGTATATGGGGCCTGTAATGCCCTAGAACGATAGTTAACGCTCGAATGTACATAGTGACGTTCGCGAATAACGCTCTATCGTTTGCTCTCTAAGTTAGTAATAGCGCGATTCTTGCTTTTATAATTGACCTGATTACATCAATCGCGATTTTCGCGCATTTTTTCGCGATTGTCTGGCTTGCGCGTGCGAGATTAGAACATAGTTTCGTGTCGCGATAAACCCGCTCTATCACTAGCATTACGCCGTGTAACGTCGCTATAACCGGCACAGCACCTTACTTACGGCTTATTGCAACTACTTGCAATAGTGAATGTTAAATCGAGTTCTACTTGCAACTTGTTTGCAATAAGCCGGAAGACAAGCAGTAGCCTGCATTTCAGGCTTATTGCAACTTACTGCAGTAGCTTATTGAGAGTAACTCTCAATAACTCTTTTTAGTCGGCCAGATCCGCATGCTTACTTGCTTTGAATTGGCGCGAATACTCTTGTCATTGTTAAATGTTGATTAGTACTGGCAAGGGTAGCTTGACCTACGCCGATACAAGGCTCATACTCAACTCAATCGCAAACGTTCTTCCCCCGCTTCCCTGGTAAGCGTGAAGATTCACGTTCACCTGGTAAGCAAGGCGGAGCCCCAAGCCTAAACCGGGGTAGCAGGAGCCAGCATGTCTTATTCCAAGCATGCGATCCGCGCCGTATTCGGCCGCGGATCTAAGCCTTCCCGACCAATTCGCAATTCGCGTGAGGGGGGCGATAAGCCTACCCTCCGGCAGTCTTCCCTGGATCTGGCGCGTGTTCCCGACAATCACCGGGATGCCCTGGATCGGTTCCACGAAGCTTGCGACAGCGCAGCGATACCCGCTGCGAATCGCGATAGTTCTTCCCTCATTCGCGCGCTTATGCGCGTAGCTTCAAAGGAGTTTAACCATGGCTAGTCTCAATTCCTTCATCGCTGCGGCTACCCCAGTTGTTAGCACGACTGGCTTGACGGCTGATCAAGCTGCACGTCTCGACGGCACGGCGATCGTTCAGACCGCCTTGCTCAATCCGACCGGGGAGCTTTCCCCGGAGTTTGCCGCCATGCTTGCCATGGTGCCTCCCGTGGCGGCCGCCAAGCTTTCCAAGGCCCTCGCTCAAGCCGTCTCCGACATGGCCATGGCGTGCGACGATAAGCGTCGGAGCCAGGTTGCCGGCGCCGCGTTCCAAGCGATCGAGCGCGCCGCTGGTCACGCAGATGACGTAGCCTTCATGGCGCGCGTCAAGGCTTCGATCGAGCCGGCCGACGATCAGCCGATCGCAGATACTCTCACGTTCGCTACCTACGATGATGCATTCGCGGCATGGGAAGCCGGCATCATCGACGATGCGCGGTTCGATGCAGAGTGCAAGCGCTTCGAAGCGATCCAGGCCCCCGCGTTCGCCTAGCTTCCTGCCCCCATCCTACCCTCCGGCCGGTCGGTCGGTCCCTTCGGGGATCGGCCGGCTTTCCCCATGGCTCCTGTTCCATGTCGCGCCCACGCGCCCGTAGTCATGACATGATATACGGGACCAATGGGATCTAGTCATGCTAGATCCAGATCCAGATCCAGGAGATAGATCATGACTCTCACCATGCCCTCTTTCCCTACCTCTCTCCCTTACTGGCAAGTGCTGGAGCGGATCCTAGCCGATCTATCGTGGCAGAAAATTGTCGCCAATAACAGCGCTGGGTAGAATCGCCACCCTCCAGCGCTAGAGCGCTCGATCCAAGCTCCCCCTTGTCAGCGCTAGAGTGCTTCTGTTACTCTAGCGCAAGCTCCCTCTGTCTCGAGGTATCCTCATGAACTTCCTGTCTCGAATCATGGGCGGCCTGGGGTCGCTCCTGCTACTCAATCGGGCGATGATCGCCTGGTATTTCTTGGGCGCGGGACTGTTCGCGCTCATGATCGGCGCCTGGGTCATCGCCATGCGCCTCGCGCCCAGTCCGCCGGGCTCCCTCTTCGGGATGCTCCTGATCGCGACCAGCATGGCTTGGCTCTGGCGCTGGGTTGTGATCACGATCGAGTGATCGCATCCCGGAGTCTGCGCAATACCTTGCGCAACGTGAAAGCCGCGGAGGGTGCCCATGGTCCCTCCGAAAGCGCCACGAAAAGCGCCCGCCGGGCATGAAAGGGCCAAAGCATGATC